>Ga0131853_10004944_pt1 | contig 23986 bp, 15 predicted proteins | sample TergutLab28metaG_FD_92764 | JGI IMG/M metagenome (GOLD analysis project Ga0131853, IMG submission 92764) | Labiotermes labralis P1 segment gut microbial communities from Petit-Saut dam, French Guiana - Lab288 P1 (version 2) (version 2) | ecosystem: Host-associated > Arthropoda: Insects >...
AGGGTCTTGGTGGGGAAACCGGAGGGAAAGAGACCACTGGAGAGACCTAGGCGTAGATGGGTGGATAATATTAGGATGGATCTCCAGGAGGTGGGATGTGGGTATGTGGACTGGATTGGGTTGCCGAAGGATAGGGACAGGTGGCAGACGCTTGTGAGTACGGTAATGAACCTTCGGGTTCCATGAAATGCGGGGAATTTCTTGACTAGCTGCAAACCAGTTAGCTTCTCATGAAGGACTCTGCACCATGGAGTAAGTAAGTAAGTAAGTATAAGAGATATATTGCGACTTGGGAGGCAATAAATGAAAATATGATAAAGTTACATATGGATTTATTTGGGAAGAAGTTATGCATTTTAGGAATTTATGCAGTAAGTGATGACGAAAATGCTTTAGTAAAAGAAGATTTTTGGGGGGTAAATTAAATTAAGAAATAGTTGAAATAGGAAACTCAGGGAAATTTTAGTTGCACAAGATTTTAACAGTAGAACAGGGAAAAAAATTAATGACCTGGTTGTGGGGTCCATTTGGAGAAGAAGTAATAAATGATAATGGTGATAAATTGATAGATATATCTGAACAAAATTCATTTAAAATGTTGAATTAATATTTTAAACGCAACAGGATACATCAGTACACATGGCACCAAGACACACAGGAGCTAAGATCTGTAATAGATTACATTATTGCCAGACAAAATTCAGGTTTAAAATTTCAAGAAGTAAAAATATTTAGAGGAATGACTGTTGGAAGTGGCCATTACTTAGTGAATGCAAAAAATTTGTTTGTATGTGGGAAAAACAATGCAAATGAATCAAGGGAAAACATAACAGGCGGTGCACTAGAATTATCACAATTACCATTATATAATATAGATAGTTTAAGGGATGAAATGACTAGTTTTTTTTTTTAATATAAGAAGAGATTAGATGAGAAACTTGGGGACAGTAACCTTGAAAGTACAGAAGAATGCTACCAGCATCTCGTTAAATGCATTCACCAAGCAGCGAAAGCAGCATTAGGAGAGACAATTTTGAGAAGTAAAACTAAGCCATTTTATTACTGGAATGAAGAAATTGGACAATTGATAAAAAAAGGAAAATATTTGAAATGAATTAGCTCCACAGACCCACAGGACAGGATAGAACTTAGAAGGATGCAAGAAAAATTTAGAAAAATGATAACAGTAGAGAGAAATAAAAGCTGGGAAAAGACATGTTCTACAGTAGAAAGCTACTTGGGTGGTAAACGAAGCAGAGAAGCAAGGAGAAAACTGAAGAATTTAAGGAAAAGTTAAAATGGAGGACAATGTTTTAGCCCCATACTTACTGCCAAATGGGAAGCATATTTTAAAGGACTTTTAACAGAATATAGGGCACTATTTGGGAAAGCAAGACACTAAATTAGAAGGTATGAATGAGATAGGAATGGATAAAATTAATTTAGATATAGAAATAGTTAAAATGACAGTTAAGTCCTTAAAAAGTAACACGTCATGTGGAGTTGGAGGAGGACCTGCAGAATTACTAAAATCAGGAAATGAGAACTTATATGAGCTATTAAGACAAATTTTTTAACGTTGCTTAAATGGTGATGATTGGAAAATGGGACATATTTAAGCTATTTATAAAAAAGGAAAGAAGGCTGAATATGAAAACTACAGAGGAATTACAGTATTGAATATAGTTAGCCGATTATATGGAAAAAATTATAAAACACATTTGGAACAGGAATTCTCCCAGACAGAAACAGAAGAAAAAGTAGGATTTAGGGCGGGTCGATCCACAATTAACCATATATACTGTTTAAAGCAACTGAGGGAGAAAAATATGGCTGTTGACCAACCACTACACTTACTATTTGTAGATTTAGAGAAAGAATATGACAGTGTGCCCCTGAAAACCTTATGGAAAGCATTAGATCACTACAATATTAGTAATAGTATTATTAGGGCACTAAACATATTTATGAAAAATCTTTTTCCAAAATTAATATAGGGAAACAACTTTCTTCAGGATTTTATATAACAAAAGGACTAGGACAAGGATGTAGTTTATCGCCAACAATATTTAAAATATATATTCAGAAGGCTTTAGAAAACTGGCAGAGGAAATGTGCAAAGATGGGATTGGAGATCAGGATACGACAGTATATTCAATGCTATTTGCAGATGACCAATTATTAATGGTACAAGATAATGAGGATTTGGAATACATGACAAGTAAACTAATAGATGAATATGAACTGTGGGGCTTAAAACTAAATATATGGCCACAGGAGACACGTCAAGAGATTTACAACTAGAAGACGGGAGGGGGATAATAAGTCATGTAAATTAATATACTTATTTGGGGGTAAGAATAACTAAAGATGGAAATCACGAGCCAGAAATTAATGATAGAATTAATACAGGAAGAGCAGCTATAATAAAGCTAAACAGCATTTTGTGGGGCCGTGAAGTGACCCCCAAAACAAAGACTCAAATTTATCATGCAATAGTTAAAAGTACAATTACATATGCAGCAGAAACGTGGTGTTTAAAAGCAAAAACGGTAGCAAAACTAAATTCCACAGAAATGGACTTTTGGCGACGCTCATCTCGAATTTCCCGGAAGGACAAAATTAGGAATACTCTTATTAAAAAAAATGAATGTAGTAAGGTCTCTTTTAGACGATATTAAACCAAAGAACTTCAATAGCATGGACATGTTCAAAGAATGGAAGAGGGGAGATTACCAAAAGAAGTTATGAAATGGCGTCCACCAGGAAGAAGAAAACACATGCACGTACAAACTTTTTGTCTCACAATGCCCCATATTGTCACCTCTCAAAACATGACCTTTCCTCCTTACTCAGCCTGTATAATAGATAGACAACGGCTTGATTTATACCTCAGTTAAACAAGATAAAGATACAAGGCTGATAACACAAAATCGAAAATTTACTTACATCAATTAGCACGGATCCTTCAATAACAAGATTACACTTCAATATGTTCTGTGTTTTTGGATAAGAAAAATTCTGACCGATTTTATATCCCCATTCTACGTATATTCCATGTAGTGGTAGTGGTAGTGATAGCGCAACTAATTAAAGTCACTTGCCATACGTTATTGCTGCAAGGCATTGAGAAACTCAACCACCCACATGCTCTGTAAGGGGAAAGTGGGATACAGTTTCATTAGTTTGGTCTATAAATTTCTTCCTTTACACATCAAAACTTATTCCGAAAAGCATGAAAACAGCTTACAGTGCACACCGCCACCAACACGTAAATTGCTGCTCATATTGAACAACTAATTACGTGTGCGGGTTTGCCCCCAGCCATTTCAGTGTCACGTGCAGTATATGCCTGCATAGCATTAGCAGGCTACTGTCATTGTGTGAGGCTGCAACTAAACAAAGTGTTGTATAATTGTTCGCAATAAATTGCATTCCGGTCAGCTAGAACGCGTCAAATACGTACATCGCAACTTGCACATATGGCACGAAATATAAATATACTTACCTATACACACATACATATATATACACATGCATACATGCATACACACGTACGTACACACACACACACACACACACACACACACACGTTTACGTTAATTAAACTCTAAAAATTCGCCCCTGTTCTTAATCACTGGAACCATGAAACTTGTAAGGGTATGCCTATAAATCTTATGCCATTCGGCTACTTAACCACTGCAAAAACGATTTCCGTCACGAAATGCTGTCATTAGGTGTGTCATAAGCAGGCAAAAGACATGTAATACTGACGGAAAATTATGATCATGTAAATCAGTCCTCTGCACCTGCATTACAAACAATTCAAAAATCGCTCTACACCCTTCTCCAAGTACGAACTTCAGAGTAATATTTCATTCCCACGTAACAAGGCAGGGTAACAAGGACAGTGCTCGTGACAATTCCGGAACATTTTTAAACCTGTTTATTGGGGAAATAAGAAAGAAGTGACGTGGACTTCTGTTCTTTTATTTTCGTTACAAACATTATGTTTCAAAGAAAAATCCTTCCTGGAAAGAACATGGCATATAAATAGCAAGAATAGATTGCACAGTTTGACAAAGTGTTCCTCAGTCACTTCATCGAGCCGTGTCTTTCTTAATAAATTTACGGTCAAATAGTCAATAACTTACCCGCCGTTTAGAGAACACCCAAATTGACTGCAGCGTGGCAGCTGAATCTAGTCCACAATTTCACGCCCTTTCTTTGCCTTCTAAAGCCTAATGGACACTTCATACACCATCAGGCCTAACATTACAGAATTCTACGTTAAATCTACAGACCTTAAGTTTTCAACATGGCCAGGCACACAATGCAAGTGGCTGTTGATTCCACAAAGAAAACCGTTCTGTCGACCTTCTTGTGACTGATGGCTATGAACACAACTTCTTCAAGTGTACGCTCTTACGTCAACATTTCCCTAGCATTGTATGCAGATCTACTCCATATGAGAGAGTTGTATTTGTTCACTTTTCCACCGACACGAAGATAATCAAAGAAAATAAATTTCTCCAAGACCTGGTTACATTCAACAAATGTAAGGCTTCAGTTTACTTATTTCGATGAATGCCCGAAGAAATTGCAATTTGCGAGGCTTGAAAGATAGTCTCTACTGCAGGGTTTTGTACTGTCCGTTTTTGAAATTCAACCTCCTTACTTTCTTTCACGATATGTGGACTTTCGCCGGCTTCAAACAAAACTTCTACAAACATGACCCAAAGTCAACGCTGACACCCGTTGTTTTACACCACCTTTCCGTTGTTGCGCATACGAACAACCTCTCTCCATAATTTATTCAACAACGCGCATTCTATTGGATGTGTGTGTGTGTGTGTGGGGGGGGGGGGTGGTTCATGCCTAATTTTGTGCGCAATCGGGGGTGCGCAATTCACCGATTTCGTTTCATACAACCGAATCAAACACTGCGTCTTCTGCACACCACTGCAACCCTCCATTTTGATTACTTGACTACCAAGTCGCCGCACAGTGGCTTGCATTAAAAATAGTGAAAACAAAAGAAACTTGTGGGTATGAAACACGAGTTCATATAGATTTTATAATGTAATCAGCATCGGACACTCTTGACAGAAAATTCAAATTTGTTACTACGGTTTGGAATTATTTGTACGATATTTGATGCCGCGTAAAAATATGAACCTCGTCTATATACAGTCTCCTCCGACATCATGTTTCGTTGAGAAATGTAAAACAGTTATCGCCATTCTATTTTGCGAGACAAGGCACGTTCTGCGATTGTAGCCTATCTTAAATAGACATGATATGGTTGTACAAACTGGTTTCATTTGGCAGAAAATAGAGTAACTCATAAGGCAGGAAATTTCTTAACCAGCAGAGTGACGTTGCAGGAGGCTGGTGCAAGGTGTTCGTCCATTATTAAAAAAATCGCTTGAATACTATTGCAGTGTAGCGGCTGCACTGTGCCGCACCGATAGAGGCTTGGGTTTCAGGTTTTGTGTCCAACGTACGTTATTTGGCGTATGTGGTTCGGCCTTTTCCGCAGCCTTCCATATTAAAATTAACCAGTACTCTCATGGAGCTTACATTGCTTGGAGTACCTTAACGACAGACGCACAAAGATCATCCGAAATGTTGGCTGCAAATTACCAAACTAAACGGAAGCATATTTGGTGTGTATGCTCTCTACCTGCACACTCTGTTCGGTATTACGCGCAGGGAGGGCGCCCAAATTTATTTTTGAATTAGAATTGGTTAGTTAATTGTAGAACAGACAGAACCATAAACATTGATATTAAAAGTCAGTAGGTGGCCGCATGGGTCCTATTATTTGCACGCTAAGCACTCAACTAAATCCCAAATCGATTACGATCACTCTCCAGCAATCACATAGTCAAATTGGTCCATTCTTTTTGGACCATTACTGTTTCACATCAAACATTACTATCCATACTTCAAAATTCAATAAGCGTATGTTTAGCTTAAGCATGAATGTAGACTTACACACACGTTTGTGTACGCAACACCGACACGGCTGCACATGTTGACAGAGCACCAAGCCGCCTGCCTAACCGACACGTCACATCAGCATCGACGTAATCACAAACGTACTTCAAGTCAACAATGCAGGGTCAAAATCAGAAGCTTAATTACAAGTAGCACCAGTGCCGATCCCAGTGGCAGCGCGGTCTAAGGCGTGGGTCTGCAGCCGCTCACTTGCTGGGATTGCGGGTTCGAATACCGCCGGGGGGCATGGATGCCTGTCTCGTTTGAGTGTTGTGTGTAGAAGCGGAGGTCTATGCGATGGGCTGATCACTCGTTCAGAGGAGTCCTACCGAATGTGGTGTGTGTGAGTGTGATCGTGAAACCTCGACAATGAGGGGGCCCTGGCCCACTAGGGGCTGTGTGTTTGTACAGTGTTCCCTTACCAAATAACATATGCCTACAAAAGATATTATTGTGGTTTTAAAAACTTTAAACTGCTGAAAGAATATCAGCATAGCTAAGAAGTTAACAAATATTGTTTGGAGAATAATTTTCAGGGAGACATACTATTTCACACGATACTGTAGAAACAAATTACAGCACCACTTTACCTTGAACGTTTAAACCGCCGTGGTGACAAATCTGTACGTATATCTAAATATGTATATGGAAATGGTAACATGATACATGAATTAAACATTGAACGATTTATTTTTCCAGTTCTGGGCAGATTTAAAAAAACACCAACTCCGACTAAGTTAAATCGTAGGGTACAAGTTCAAAGTTTCGCACTACGATCAAATTTGCAATTAATACACAAAACATTAATAAAATATACTTTTCAGGTACGTTCGTCACCCACCTTCACGCAAAATTTCACGTCCCCAGTTCAAAACTGCTGCACTGAATGACCTGCTAGCAGTAGGAAATCAATAAGCTACAAACTATCTGACCGATATCGGTGGGCAGTTCTATTGCACGAAACTTCGCAGACCCAACGAGCCCATTAAGGCCGCGATATCGCAAGCCTGTTGTTAGGCGTTCTTTACTAAACAAAAGACGAAAACGGCTTTCGTGGAGACCGCGTCCTGCTGTCTGTCCGTGACCTAGTACCCGCGACTACACCAGTTCTTCACAAAACTAGTCAAGCAAGCGTCAGTTTGCTGAAAATCGGGCCAGTTGGCAATTGCGTTCCACTAGAGGACGTAAATTAATCATGAGACGTAATTTCAAATATTTTTGCCCGATTCCGCTGAATGCTACTTCATTTACGCTTTTAAATAGACCAATTTCGATGTAATACAGTGAAGGAGATGGGCTACGCGATGGCGCAGTTGGTTGAGGCACTACGCTAAGAGCCGGAAGGTCGCGGGTTCGATTCCCGATGGTGTTATTGAAATTTTTCATTCACATAATCCTTCCGGACGCACTATGGCCCTGGAGGTGACTCAGCCTCTAATAGAAATGAGTACCAGGAATATTTCCTGGGGAGTAAAGGCAACCGGTGTGTAGGGCTGACAACCTTACAACCTTCATGTGCCGACTGTCTTGAAATCTGGGAGCCTCAAACTCCTGGAACCCTCAGGGCCTGTCCAGGACTGTAATGGGACTGCTTTACTTTTACAGTGAAGGAAATGCCCATAAAACTATCACCGAGTGTAAGCTTCGTGAAAATCGGAACAGGGAGAGTTCTGTTTTACACACTAATGGGCGTAAAAAACCCTGTTGGCAGTACTGGTCACAAGCATTGTCTCATTTGAGTGGGATATACAAGAATATGCAAACAACGATTTTGAGTATTGTGACTTTCATGAATACCGATTCAGGAAAAGCTGCAATTTTACTGGGAGGGGGTAGAGGAAATCATGTTTACATGTGTACCGTGAAACTGCATGAAGGTTTGAAAAAAAGGGCACTTTTGTGCAGTCCGTGTGCAATGTCACTGAGCCTTGTTACATCTGTTGTCGTCAACAGTCAGTCATGGATCCGTTTAGCGGCTAAACTCGGTATCAACTCAATGGACAGATAAAATCTCAGACTAACAGGTTTACCATATCAATCTATGAAGTGTCACTACATTATGTTAATTCTGGCGTCCATTACTGCTACTGGGATAACAACAGTATTCAGTACGTCACATATTAAAATTGACGAACAGAACTGTGACATGCAATGAACAACGTTTTTGTTAGGTGTCACACGTGCATACGAGTCGAAGAGACTCATTTCCGGCACCTTCTTTAATATCGTGAGTAGAAACATAATATTAACTAAAATGTTCTGCAAAGAAACGCGTAGACCCCGGCTCGTGGCGAAATGAAATAGCAGAAATCGCAGCTCTGCCTGCCGCCACGGTGTGTGAAGTAACCAATGGCACGGAGCAGATATACCATCAACCCTGCATAGGCCACACCACACACAACTATTTGTTCTTTGCTTCCGGAGAATCGGGTTGAATTCTCTTTAGTCAGGTAGCTCAAGTGTCTACAATCAGCCCCCAGCGTTCACATAAGTTTTCATTATAAAATTCAACAAAATTTAAGAAGATTTTGTCCTCAAGTTTCTGCTGCTCGTTTAGTATCATCGTACGTCAAATTCTTCAGACGTTTAGGAGTATACAGCAGCATACTGTGAACACAGTAACTGAAATTTTTATGTAAACCTTTTCAAAACTTCAGCAAACACAGCGGCTAAGCACAGAATGCCGAAGCAACGTGTTTATGAAATGCCCGTTGGGCATAATTTTAGAGTTGCTGAGGAAAGATTTACATGACTACTATCTTTCTGTAATGCGGCGACCCACTGGAGTTGGTAGGGCAACACTCTTTTATCTTCAAAATGTCACGGATGATATTTCCCAGGTAGTATATTCCGAACGTGTACTTCTTGCTGACTTCTTTGCACCAACACATCACTTGCGGTTTGACAATTTCCCCACCGTGCTGATAACACATCTGTAAATAAAATGCCTAAGGAAAAGCCAGTTTCTTAAACTGCATCAACACTCTTCCTCCCTTCCTTCGTTACCTCCGGAATGATTCTTATTACACATTATTATGTTATCTGTTGTTATTGAACGGGTCCAGCCACCGCCCGCACACAACGGAATAACCTCCGTACGCTCTTCCAGTTCCATAGAAATTAGTCAGGGACGTCACAAAACAAAAAAAAAACTGGATTACATTATGTATTTCTCGGACATGCTGTATATGTGGGACGCTACGTGAGCGGTCGTGGCACCATAAAAATAAGAAGAATCGCTGTCTTGGGTAATGACGAAATTATTGAACTTCGATGAACATAAGTGACTGGTTAAAATTTTGAATATTTGGGTTTCTCTGAATAAATGTTCAGTTCGGACCTCACAGACAACACACTTCGCTTCAGTCAGAAAAAAGAGTCGATGAATGATGTACAGGGAAATAATGGCTGTTTGTTGTAAGAGTCTTAGGGAACGCAATTCACTGTGTGTACAAAGCGCGTAATTTTTATATTAAACCTGGTGGTACACATACTAACCACAAATCTGTGAACGGTTAATAATGAAAAATGAATAAGCAACAACAACCTGATAGTAGTTAGTGGAATACAATTAAATACAACACAATACCCACAAACGACTCTAATAGTTTTCTATTAATTTTTCGTCACGATTCTTGATGGCCTGAATAAAAATATGAAAAAATTCATTCACGACAACAAACACTCCTAAGTACTGCATGAAGTCGTTGATGAAGCATATGTAATTTCAGTTAGTTTTCCGAACCAAAGACACAAAATTTCACGCAGCTAAAACGCTTAATTACACAATATTCATCCACACAATCGTAGCTAAAGTTCGTAGCTTCGATGTTCGCAACGCAGCGGGCAGAAAGGCCGCTTTGTGTTTCACATATGTCCGGGTCAAATCTCGGTCGGATGACCGGTTATGTGGACTGTTTAATTCTGTTTTCCACAGCTCCTACTATCGTATGTAGAGGAACTTCCAGCCGGACAATACTCTCTACCTGATGCGTACGTCGGAACTGAAAATTCACGAACAGCCACCTGCTTCTCACTGGAAGGTTATTACAAGCAAATAAAATTACATAAAGTAAGAAATGGCATATTTGTGTATGACTAAACGTGTCTATTCATGTGATATAATGTGATTGTAGTACTGATGCGTGTCAGGAAATTACCACCGACGTTCGCAAATCACCCACAGGTCAAGGTCATCATGTCACACAAAAGTATGAACAACACATAGAGAGCTTATGACGTATTTCACTGCCCCTGTGTTTAATGCACGTCAATGCGAGATTCAGAAGTCAAAATAAAGAGATGAATAAAAGTGAAATAATAATGGCAGCAATACGAACAAAGAACGAATAAATAATTGGGCACGCTCCTTTATCATTTCCACAATAACAGAAGTATCTAAACAAAAAAGCACTAGAAAGGAGAATCTTACACATTTACCAGTGCGCTGTTTTCCATTCGTTTAAAACAAATGGTCCACTAACTAACTGTTTGGCTAAATATGATTTTGATTTACTTACAGCGTCTGTGATAGCTTAATACCGAATTCGACCCAACATTCAATTAGCTTTAATGCAGTCAATTAAAAAGAAACGATTAAACGATGCTGCGATTTCTTACGGGGAACACAGGCCCCTTGTGAAGTTAACAGCTTCGTAGGAAGTCTTTGTTGTGTCTGAAATACTGACTTTTAAACCTAGCCTCAGTTGTGCCAATCGGAAACAAGACAGTCAGACTTTGAAAATCAACGCAAGCAGGCGGGAGATCAACAAAGAACGTTTGAGTGAGAGAGACGAAACGTAAAGATAGAAAGGGCAAGGCGAAGAAGTGAACGAGGTATTAAAGAAGAGCGAAAAAGACTTCATGATGGCTTAGAGAAGACTGAAGAGCTACATCTATATATGTATTCTACACGAAGAGAAAATGGATTTTAAATGGAGTTCCATTTGTGTCTCGTAAACCACTACCATCCAAATATTAGTCATTGGTGCATTTAAGGCGGTATATAGCAAAACGAAGATGTCGTTTTCTGTCTGTATGAGTTTCCTGTGTTGACTACAAAGGAAAAGAAGGAGAAAAACAAAATACAAAACGCAGGGAATTGTCAAATGTATTTATCTTGCATGATGCATTACTCCCAGGGGAACGATGGAAAAGAGACAGTATTTCTGGATGGTCCATATATATATATATATATGCGAATGAATATTAAAGTGCGAGACCGCAGCCACATACCAGGCAGATTGCTGCTCTTGTTTTGTCATTAGACCACAGAATTTTCCACAAGTACACGTACCACGGATTTAACTTACTGTTATGTTAAGATCAAACAGTGCACTGAATCCACCGCACAATCAGCTTGAAATTCCGTTGCCTTACAGGAGAAAAGTCTACGAAGTAAGAAGGGCCTGTACAGACGTAGGCCTAATGGGTAAATATGCGACTGTCTCAAGTGAGGAGAAATATCACAACTTATTTCCGTATCGCAGAACGGCGTGACAACGTACACGTACAGAAAGGCGTGGTAAATCCGTGTACTACGTCACGGCATACGCCATATGTAGTCGTTTTAATAATACAACGTAAATGTAAAAATGATTTTTGTATCTTTCGCCAGATTAATAACGTTTCACAGAAATAAAATACGAGCTCATCGGTAAGTAGAAGGCAAATGGTGTATTCCGTGAGGTAGAACACAGACTTTACCAGCGCGTTGTTTACTGTTAAAATGTCTTACGGTTTCACAATACATGCGTAAATGCAAATTCATTTACGTCCATAAAAAAAGTACGGCCTCTCCTGTGCTGATATTCGCAAAACTCCTGAATCCTCAAAAACATCATTCGTAGAGCGCTCATACCGAATTTCACTCAAATTGTACGAGAAATGTGGAAAGAACGGATCGAAAATCCAGTACACACGCAAGTAAAGTACGGCTTTAAGTAAACAGATTTTCAAGAAACTCACAAATGCTCAACATAATTACGCGCAGAGCTTCAAAACAGACGTTCACCAAAATCGGTCAATCAATATGGAAAGTACGGGTAGAAGTTCCCTTACGTTCTTCCGTAAAGTATGGCCGTCACCGGACCAATTTTCGTTAAACTCACCCTTCATTCCCGACATTTCGTAAGTTAATCCCATACTAAATTTCATGTACATCTGACAAACGGTTTCTGGAGTTCTCTCCGTCTTTCTCAACCTTTGTTTTCCACAAAAGGAGAGGAATCCTTGACCATCTGAGCAACGGTTTCCCAAGGGCTGTTCAGTAGACTTAGTTAACTACAGGTTCACGCAATTAGTAAAGATTACATGAGTAAATAAGCTCTAGAAATAGCGAGACAGTGGCAATGTAAATGTTTAAAACGGTGGACAGTAACAGGGCGTAACAATTCGTACCGCAGCCTACGTCGGTATGACCAGCTTGGGCAGCAGTTGTCGCCCTTCAGGCGGAATCGCTGATGAAGTGATGCTAACGAACACTAACGAATGGAAATCTAATATTTTCAAACCAGTAAAATGAAGAAAATATGATTATAGCCGGTATATACAATTATCAAGAGCACGAAAAATGAAACTCTATCCCATGTGGATACAAAATTAAACAATTCTATACTTTTCACCGCATACTTTCCCTATATTCCAGTCGAAGATTTACGAATTACCTATTCTGCTTACGGCTAAAATCAGGTCTTCTAGAACACGCACGTGAAAACCATTCTGAACACCGGTCTATAATAAGACAGAACATGCGAGCCACACTTCGAGCGGTTAGTTGACGGGTTCAGTCCTGGGGAAGCTGATGGGGAATCTGTGGTGAACAAAGTGGCAATGAAGCAGATTTCTCTGAGTATTTCGATTTTCTCCAGCCAATTATCATTCCATCATACACTTCCATTCATCTATCGCTCGAGGGATGGGCAATGAGCCCATCAAAGGCCACAGTTTCAGAAAGTCATGGGAATATGTAGAATGAGATGATGATGATGATGATGATGATGATGATGATAGTTTTAATAATACAAATCATATAGGAAGTCCAGACTTTGTCGATATTCTACTCCAATAAATAACGTCACAATTGTAACACTGTAACAGAAGCACTCGACGGTCCAGCAAAGCCTACCATACGTCAAGACTTTCATCCAGTTTTATTTACCTGCCACCTTCATAAACTGCCTCCTTAACATTATTCTTAATTTAAGATTAACGTGCTACTGAATTCTGTCCATCATTGAGAATTCCGAACAGAACACACCGCTTGGGAAACCCAATCTGTTTCCTTCTTCAGGTAACAATGTTGGAAGCACTTCGTCAGTCGGGTCCATTAGATGGATTCATTTTCAGATTTAAACATTCTTCTTCTCACTGGAACGTAACACACACCTTTCTTCGTAAGAAAGTTGGCCCCGTTTGAATTTTTCAAAGACCCTCCTCGAGGACGCAATTACGGTCCCCAGGCCTCACGACCTACGACCTCGCTGTTTCTGCACCGTCACGTGGAATGCTGTACATATACTGAAATACCATTTTGTTACGAAATTATTTCTGGCTTGGTCATCATAAGCGAACGCCTAAGTTTGTTCCTATAAGACCAACCTAATGCTGTAACGATTCAGGATATGTTTGAACTTGTCAGAGATGTCTTTCATACAGGTGATGACACGGTGATTGAGGTGCGTTTAATTCTACCGACCCAATTAGGCAGGTACCTCCCCATCTTTTCATATGAGAATAAAAGAGTTCCAGTTGCCGAAACCTTGGATTCTGTTCTTAATTCCAGACGAGGGACAATGCCTAGAAAGCCAGCAATCCAATGTGCCACACAACATCCTCATAACCCTTTGCAATCGAATTGTAGATATTCATGTTATCCACCCACGTCCTTTTTCGGCCATACAATTGAACGATTCGCTAAAGGGTTCCTCACGAAAATTCTGTATGAATTCGTTGTATCCCCACCACAATCACTAGCTCAGGCCTATGCAATCTCTTATACTTTACACGAGCAATTCTAACAACGCACTGTGTAATACGAGGCGTGTTCAAAAAGAGACCGAACACGCCTTGTACATCACGTCCTTCTCCCTTCTTACATAAAATATCTTTCCAGATACTCAGATTTGACAAATTATCTTGCTAACCTCAACCACACAACAGTGCAACTACTCTGATACAGGAATGTAATTGATTTTATAAATTGCTCAGTGTAATTGAAGCTAATACTCTAATACTAAGCTCATTCCTCCACATACTGATTGATCGTTGGTATCTGTGCTTAGTTACAGTTCGACTCGGTATAACTGACAGTATTCAACACATTCCATAACTGAGGAAGAACAGTTAGGCTGGTTTAATTACAAAGAACGATGTTACAACAATCATGAAAGAGTGCGGAAAGTAATTAAGCTTTTTGTATCAAACTTCCTGTGTGTAAGACAATAAGACGTAACTTGAACAGTTCTGTCTGTTACTCTCCAAATTATGGCCAGAAACAAATATAACACGGCTCAGAATACTACTCAATTTAATGCCTGAAGTACACGCAAAGAATAGGAGAAAAATGCACTACAGAAAATGTTTAACTGGAAATGGAAGTTATTGGAAGGTTCCTAATAACTAAAATGTTAACTCCAATTGATTTTTAGGGGGCAGGGCTTGCGTATGGCGGCGCTCAATCCTCTTGCAGAACTGCGTGCAATATTGCAGGAAATAACTGACTGAGCGACAAAATTCTTGATTAGACGTCTTCAAGAAAACATTCCTCGTTTTAAACGCTAATTACTTTCTAAATGTCCAGATTTAACTGTTTCATTTAATGCTTCAACATACGTTACAATTTGATAATCAAATAACACAACAGAATACTTAAGAAGGCAATAAATAGTTGCTGAACGTATGAGCGAATATCTCCCCTTTTAAGGAATCGGAAGTTTGATTGCTGTGTTCACAACACCTTGAAAATGAACGCAGCCCTTTACTGAGCCAACTAACAAGCCTAGGAAACTACATCGTACTTTTTTGGTATAAATTTTAATATTTTTTACACATCTGCGACCTAGTCTCCATGTGGTCTATTTCCTTCATGTGTTTATACCGAGCACTTAAAGGCACAGCCTCTGAACTGAACGAACAAGTCATGCAAATCTCGATAATTTTTATTAAACTTATTCCACGATTTCTGACAGTGTTTATGTAGATGAAATAAACCAACAGCCAAGATTCGACTACGATGAAAAGGAAGATGGTAATGATGACCACACGAGACTCATCTGTTTTCATATGTGTCCAGGAATGTTAAATAAAGACGGGCGAAAAAATCTAGAATTGGAAGGAAGGTTTACAAAAATATCAGTAATGGAAAAGGCGGGGGAAAAGGGGATTACGTACAACAAACACAATATACACAGCATGAAAGAAAATAGCAAAATTGTATAACAGAAAATAAAAGACCGAGTACAAATAATATAATAAAATCAAAAGATTTGTTTATGAGAGATAAATCTTGTTGGTCTGTCGAAAATAAAAGAAAATGACATCAACAACCAAACTCGGACCTGCGCCACTCTTCCTCAAAGTTGGGATGTGCGACCAGCTGCCACTTGAACAAGGCAGTGGAGACCAAAATGAAAATGTCGGTCTACGAACTGCTCCCTGCCACTTTTATAAACATTTCAGATGGACACAGCTCTCATTGCTTCTTCTAGACACACGTTGAGTTCACACGACAGAAAATCGAACTCGTGTTTCTAGATTACAGGCTGGAATTGTAAGATCACACGAAGCCTCCGATGAAACGTAGTTCAGTGCGAAAATGCAGTATATTCACTGAAGACTACAGCAAATGAATGTGCGTGTTGTATGTATTCCATCCCTATTCATGTTCGGCACAGTGATCGATTTTACTTGCCCTACGTAAGAGAAACATAACTTTATGTTAATCCACCAAGTTTTGAAATAATATACGGGTGTTTCGAAAGACAAAAATTCTACTGAGGGGTTTTCTAAGCTTCGATTCTGACACAAAATTAAACATGTATTTCTCGTCGAGATTCACTCTATATGAAAGAAATAAAAACATAACAGTACTGAATTATTACCAAACTCCCCTTTAAATACGGCCCTTTATAAGAACCAGTGGCGGGCTCTTGTTAATACGGTAGTCTAACTTCAAGTTCATAAGGCACGAGAATGTTTTCTGGACACCTACGGGACTAGGAACTTACGAAGAACTAATGAAATTAGATTTTATTTGTAAACGTGTCTGTCACACCAGCAGTTACAAATACTAAAACTCATTCTCACAATTAAACTTGTCCCACTCAGCCTAATGATGGCGAAACAATTCAACTACTTTGATTTCGAAAAGAATTACAAAGCCTTTATCCGCGGGCTGTTGTCTCTTCGCAGATCACAGGTTGGAAAATTTAACGGAACCGGTGTTGTAAATGATTCTATCTACTCCACGGTTCTCGCTACAGCTACCTGTGTCTGTGTCACCTAGCAACTTCTACAGACATGAGCTCAGTCGATCTGTTCACCGAAGCGGAGGAACGGAAAGGCTGCGAAGGCGGAGAGACTTGGATTGTGAGCGTCTCGACCCGGGGGGCTGCAACATCAGTAAGAAAGACAGTGACGAGGAGACGGAGGAGAAGAGAAATCCAATAAGTTTCCGGTTTGCTGACTAGGTAGGAAAAGGAATCTTGCATGCCTATCCGCGCCAGTCTTCCATCCAGCCATCTACCTATTCATTCAACCATCTAAGAGACGGAGCAAGACACTTAATCTGCATGACAGCAGAGAAGACTGGATGACTATATCAGTCACCCTTACTGACTCCAGTTGCAACGTACAACAGAGCGCAGAAGTGCGCTGTCAGGTGACTGCCATCTTTAGCGGTAAGCACCACACCGCACGAACTCAACAACACTGCCAGAAATGTGTGTCGTGACCAATATAGAAACGTCGCTACTTTCTCAGAGAGTAAGTTTAGTGATATAATAACTCTACAACCGTTACAGGTAACTCCATGCAAGGGGCTCCTTTTTGAGACGCTGACAGTCTCTAAGCCGGTCAATAGATTTCCTTCCCTTCATGAGCTACGACGTTTCATCACCTCCTACATAACAAACCTCCAATGGATCCTAACCTAAGTCAATTCTATACGGTCCACACCATTTCGTATGACTTGAACGTGCAAATACAATATTATCCTTCCATGTATGACTGGATGACACAAATGAAGTCATCTCATTTTCTGACCACAATATCCACGAGCTCCACACATCGTTCATGCGTGTTAAATGTCCCGCCCATCTCATCAATCCTGATTTAATCACCCTTAAAATCTCTGGTGCTCAGTACACATCATGAAGTTCCGCATTACGTAATGTTCTCCATACCCGTTTTGCTTTCTCTCCTGAGTCACAACAGTTACAAATGCGTCAGCTTGCGATACACATTGTAATTATAACAATGATCACATTAATATTTCGTGATAAAAACATTCGTCTTTTAATTCCTTAAATATCTAAATTATACAGAAGAACATAACTCTTTTAAAATTAAAAACATTTATCGATTATACTGCAAACATAAAACTTCACTTATGAATACTCAAACTATATCGAAAAGCAGAGTTTTAAAGAAAGCGTTTCTCAGTATTCCATACGGAATGTGACGTAAAGACAACGACATACTGGAAAATCTTAAGTACTATCTCCGTGTTAAGAAATTACATTATTTTAATATCTACGCCTACACTTTAAAAAAAATAATTGAATATGTGACATAAAAGGGTAAAATCAGCAAATGCGTGTGTGTTCTAAAAAAGGGCAAATCAGTAAAACAGATGCGCATGTGAGAGAATGCTGGTCGTAAGAAACCCTAGGAGATTGGTTGTAGCTTCTTTAACTGAAGCAGTTAGGTAACTGAATTTGACGAGCAGAAAAGTGTTCCCTTGTTTCGTGGATAAATCCTTCGACCTAATAACAACAGGGAGTTAGTTTTATACAACGTAACTCCCACAGAATGTTTCTACAAAATACGCATGTTACACCATAATAAGTTTCCTTCTTCTTGAATGATTAAAGTAGAGGACATACGATTCGTCAGAATCAGAAGCAGCTCATCCACAATGTTTCAGAAAAATAGTTATGGCATTAACTTCCGTCTAGACTATCACAAACTTTCAAAACCACATGCGTTCAGTAACATTAACAAAAAGCTCATGATATGGCCACAAACAAATCCGTCATTAAATTAAGAAATTGTATAATTACGAAGGTACGTACGTAATATCCCTACATACCAGTTCATAAAGTCGAAGTCTGAAGTTTCAATTGCATCGCAATAAAATGATTCAGTTCACGCCTTAAGCCATTCTTGTATCGACAAATTCCAACATGATGATGACGATGATGGCAATGATTCGGTTGTCCTGGACACGCTGACACATTTACTTCTTAACCTCAAAAAGTGCTACGGTCCACAGCAGCCCAGAAGGCACATCATCAGCAACACTCCGTCTCCTCTGACACATGCAGTTGCCACAAACCAACCGACATTCTTCCCATAAATGTCACAGGTTTCAGTGTGATACAGCCACACAACATTGATCACGGGCAGTTCTTCTTTGGTTAACCCTATCAACATAGCAGTGATGTTAATTGAGCCGCAATATTATAACCACCCAAATGAAAATGAGTACCCAGCAAGCACAAAAGACAAAACATTTATATCCATAAAATTCACTTTTCCAGGAACTGAAAATTATTTTCAAAAAAATTAAAATTCTCTATTCGAGATGTGAGGTTCTCACGGCGGTTACAACGAAAACTGATGCAGTTAGTGATGCAACGGTGTGCAATCAGGCAGAAACTGACAGACTGTCGAAGAAACGTACTCGGAAACAAGACAGCGTCACATTTCAGAAGACGCAAATCTTCAAAGAAATTCCTTTTCAGCTCAGGGAGATGTACTAAATCGGAAAAGGTCCATGACAGCTCTCACGTCTGTGAACATATACAGTTTTTCTCTGTATACACAGTTGTACCCTAATAATTCTGTATTTATAGAATATAGTGGCTGTTTTTCAACCGTCGGGAACGACTTTCTAGAAAATATTACAATTATAGGTAGTCTGTTATTTAAGCAATCATTATGCATGACATCATCACACTGCATGAATTAAAATCAAATCAATAAACACATCAATAACTCCCTATAATATTCATTAGGCTGGCAAAGTAATGGCCTAACAGGCATTAAAACATCCACACCTAGGCTCGCATCGGCTGTGTTGTCAGAACCGTGACATCAACATGAGAAATTTGCTTCGTTCAATTGCATTACTGTGACTGGCGTACGATAAACTTGTACAGTATTTGTAATTGTAATGTGCCTCGTAGTATAACGACAACATGTGCATTGAAATATATGGAGGAAGCATGATCTAGCTGAAAGGATATCTGAATTTCAGAAAAGATAGACAGCGATTTATTTCCGTGTTGGTACTCCCAGATTTCACTCTAAGGTAAGGTAACCATCCGATACAAATAATGCGCTAAACTCCACACAATGCAATAAACCACAACATTCAAATAAGAAAGATATGTATAGATTGAAAGGTGCCGAATGAGAGACTAAAAACCTCAAAGAAGAAAGTACTGATGCAAAGTGTGCAGATGTGTTAAAATGGCAGCAGGGAACAAGAACTGGGCTGAACTGGACCACAGCAGTCCAGCGGCAGTTCTATGTGTTGTGATAATATAACAAAAAGTAATTTAATTAGCTGAAAACTACTGACTGCTAAGCAAGTACCTGCTTATCATACGGATCGTTACTTTATAGATTATCAAGGTGAAACAATCAACAGCACGCTGTGCTTGGTTTCCCAAAATCCAGTCAAACCTCGTGTCATTATCTGCCATTATGCTTCTTATTCCAATAAATCCCAAAATTAATTTCAAAAACAAAATCGGTTCCTTCTCATACAAAGACAGAATTCTGGGTACCCGAAAAAAAACCGGCTTCAGATTTCAACTATATTGCCTACCACAACTGGAAGAACTGTACCTACAAAACCTACTGTTACAGAGTAAAAACAATAACAACTATGTGAAGATATTGTATTATCATATTCTGCCGCAAATTTCCCTCACAAGGGGGTCATATTGGATTAGCTCCCGTTGTAATTGAGGTGCTTGCTTCGTAGTATTAAAAGGACTGAAGCCTCTTACACACCACGTGGTATATCGTCGGAAACGTTTTATATTAAACAAAACAAAACAGGCAATGTACGTACAACGTAAAAATTCGGCGCGTTCGCTCAACCATTGTTGCAATGGAAAAGCAATAAGTATTACATAATGAGTGTGTATTTGTTGCATTAGGTGTCGAGCATGCAATGTGCATGCGCCGTATTTTTTGTCATCTGTGGCCTGTCCGACTCGACACTATTTTTCCACTTTATATCATAAGCGGCAAGATTTTCGAAGAGAAGGTTACAGAACATAAAATGAGCATTTTGATTTTCTCTACGACTTTTGTCTGAAATATTTCTCATTCTAAAACGAAATGCGCGAGATATGATCAAAAATGTATATTGGTCTTCATGTAATGTAGCCTACATTCTTGTCAGAATCTAGGAAGTGTGTCATCCCCGTTGTGTGTGTGAAAATTGGTATTGGTATGCAGTCAAACACAACTATGTATGTAATGGCTACACTAGAAAACCACATTTTTCGGTCTATACTGGCCATCTTCAGGATGTCTTAAGAGGACTTAAGGTCCTACTGTAGGACTTTAAGTTTCTAAAGACAACCTGAAGATGGCCAGTATAGGCCGAAACATGTAGTTGTCCAGTACAACCATTAAATACACCTTAAGTGACATAGTTGTGTTTGACTGCATACCATTTCCAATTTTCTTGTCAGATTAATCAAACTTGAACTTTCTCGACAGATTTTCGAGAAAAAAACTCAAATATCAAATTTAATGAAAATCCGTCCAGTGGGAGCCGAGTTGTTCCATGCGGACAGACGGACAGTCACGACAAAGATAACAGTCGCATTTCGCAAATTTTCGAACGCGCATAAAAATTACCGAAAGATCAATACTAAATGTTCGTATCTCTAGCAGCCACCAAACGGGTTCGTCGCTAGATCTCTCACGACAACCCTATCTGCCTCTACTAACTAGTTTTTTCAACTACTGCACAAAACCAGTTTTTGCGCAGTAGTTGGAAATGTCTTGGATATAACGAAAACACGTTGAATTACAACAGCCTAACTCCATAACAGTGTCAGCGCTGTGATGTTAGCCTGCGACTTCGACTACCCAACAGCAAACACGAGTACACTGTACATCAACTCCTCTCCGTCACGTCCAGCAGGATTTCCAACTTCGCCGTAGATTCCTTGCTGAGACGCTAACTGTGCCTCGCCCAGTCAAGGAACCCTCAGATTTTATGGAACCAAAAGTTCCTAACTGTGATCACAGCAGAGGCCATTGGACCCTATATTGTGCCAGATGAATCAAGTCCCCACTGGCATACTCTACGCAGTTTTCTGTCACTCCAACATGACATACAAAACCCAATCCTTGCCCACCAATGCAGGACTGACTAGTATAGGGAAGCGTTGCAGACTTAGCTGCGGGGGAACTTTAGCTTTGTGTCTAAGCACCTTAGTATTGACGCGCAGGAAAGCGTACCGGTAAAGCGGCATATAATCCACAATAGCTCCAACTAGGAAATGAACCAACAATATTCCATGCACAGGAACAATGTAAGATACACAAAAATATTAAGCATCTCCGAAGCCTCTACACGAAACTGTAGAACTTACTTGAAGAAACATGCGATACTTTTTTCACCACGTAGATGTACAACGAAAGAAGTAAACTGTCGCTACAACTCCCACTGCCATACAATTATAAATACTTTATCCTGCCAGACACAACCCCCAATTCTAGCAGTCGAAAATATACAGGCACGAAGATGAAACTTAGTCATCTGTATAAAAACACGAGCTGCGAAACGTTAAAAATCATAATAATTTGAGCAACATTACAAGTTGCAACAAGTGAACATCCGTGTAATCTCAGAACAATACACGTACACGGTTCTAGAGCAACTGATAATTCTAGAACTCCGTACCACAAATTAGCACTGAGCAATGCACTAATGAAATTTAACTGTTAGGTAAAGCTATTACGCCGTTACGACTATTTTCTACACTGTGCCCTGAAAACACGCGAACTTTACATCACTGAAGCGAAACAAAAACATTACACAAATTTGTACCCTGACCGTACATTTGGGACACGAGAAAATAAACAATGTTCATATTTCACACTAAATCGTATAATCGACCTTCACCCCAAATGACGTATTTGTATATCTTTTTTCTCACACGAAGCCTTAAAACTGGACAGAGAAAATAAAGTAAAGAGTGAGTGGCTCGACTCAGATGATCGAATCACACAACTAACTGAGTGACACCTGTCAGCAATAATCTAATGATTCGAATCACTGAATGTGCAAGAGATTCGATGCCCAACCTGCCGGTGGGGAAGCACAAGTGAATTCATTCAAATGATCAATTCTGCGCAACGAACTGATGCAAGTTACATTATTAAGAAACGTTCGTGCCGGTTTAGGTGTTATATGCACCACTGGCTCACTCTCTGACATACCACTTTCAAATACAATTCTTCATGTTTTCTTTAACCTTTCTAATGAGTCCCTTCGGAAGCGTTAATGTGGTCAGTCATGTTACATGGTTGTGAAATGTAAGCAATTGTCACTTGTGATTAAATTTAACTACTTGTTCCTCTCAAGAACTTACACTGTCAGATGTTTTCTTTCGGGATCTTAAGCAGCTGGCGGGTGGGTGTGACAACTCGTACGTGTAACTGTCTTCGTAACGACAGAGGAGGGAGCATCAGGAAACTTGGCACGGTATCAGAGATGGGAGCAGTGCCAACATACGACCCCAGCTTGCACATGGCAACAGCTGGTCCTTCCAAATTCTGCCCCCCCCCACCCACTCCACTTCGTTTCATCCTCATTCTTCCCCGTGTTTCAACTCGGGAACTTACCTACCAAATTCTCTCAATATTACAGATCCTAAAAATCAGTGAACACAAACAGTGGGGCAGTAATGTTAATGCATCATTTTCGTGGAAAATTTTTAAATCCTCCTGAATCAACGATTAAAATTATTTTTAAAAACATTGGTAAGATACTCGAAATTGTAGATTAAAATTGTAATGGTAGCCGTACAATGAATGCGGGGAAACTAAACAAGACGCTGTCTGAAAAATTTAACGTATTAGGAATTTGTATAGCAGGATATTAAGAATTAGTACAGAGGTTACAGTTCTTGCTTCTTCACCTTACCTCAAAAAGCAGGGCATATCTGTGATCAGTTCTCGTTAAGAAATTAATTAATTCCAATCCGAACGTGTTCCAGCGCTGCACGGCCAACCTGTCATCAATATCTGATCAGATACAACATACTGTTATAAGTCATTATTCATTTCTGTGTCGTTTGTCCCAAGATTTCATGGCGCGACAGGTTTAACACTGAAATACTTAAACGCTTGAAACGTTACGTATACCTATGGCCTTGAGCGTCCGATTAAAAAGGTGGTACTGGTAAGTCCTTAGTCCGATCAGGAAGGAAACAAACTACAGCGACCAAACTAGGGATTTATTCAACATACTCCACATGAAGCTCAATAAACTTCTTAGCCCGTTGCTCTAACATTTGTAAGCCACTCAAAAAAAAAATTGAAGGTTGTCCGTCCTACCAGGTCTCCGCGGCAGCAATCTTGATCCCAAAATTCAAGGCGAGAAATTTTCCAGAGGATTTTTGCACCCGGATTTTTTTTGCGGGGGGGGGGGGGGGGGGGGGTGAGGGGCAATCCTCCCAACCCATGTATTTTTGTTTTTTCTCCTGGTGATAGGGATAAAACC
>Ga0131853_10004945_pt1 | contig 23986 bp, 15 predicted proteins | sample TergutLab28metaG_FD_92764 | JGI IMG/M metagenome (GOLD analysis project Ga0131853, IMG submission 92764) | Labiotermes labralis P1 segment gut microbial communities from Petit-Saut dam, French Guiana - Lab288 P1 (version 2) (version 2) | ecosystem: Host-associated > Arthropoda: Insects >...
CCACACACACACACCACACACACACCACACACACACCACACACACACACACCACACACACACCACACACACACACCACACACAACACACATACGCACTCACGCACAACATACACACACGCACTCACGCACAACACACACACGCACTCACGCACAACACACAGATATTACGAATGAATGTTCCAATGCGCATTATTTCGTGCTCACTAAAGTTACCAACTGTAACTTCAGTAAGCACAAATCAATGCGCTCCCTGATGATGGTGTAACTGTGACACCGAAACATGTCGGAGCTGTTTTAATGTAAATTTTAATATTGTTTTTTAAGACAACTCACTAGTGCATCGGTTGGTGAATAAATAAGTCTTTGATTTTGAATGTTTATTTATTCTCTGGTATTATGCCCTGCCGATTTGTACGGACGCCGATATGAACTGTTGCAGCCCAAGAAATGGAGACATCTGCCTCTGTTCGAAACGGCAGAACATTCCATAAGCATGAATCCTCCTCAACACCATTCTGAGAACTTCAAAGTCCGCCAAATAATATTTTTTTGCTTGTTTTTGGAATATGCACGGCATACATGCCGATAAAAATTATTTATAGCCGGCTTGGCACTGCGTTTGGCCGACCGTTACTAGAGATTTTCCGGAGTGTACAAATCCTTTTATTACAGCCTCAATTCTTTGGAAATTTGACGTCACAGCGGTGACTGTGTAAGAGTGTCTTTCGGGATGTGACTTCACAGTTTGGTTAAAACGTACAGAGGTTACAGACTGAAATTTCTTCGTTTCCAAGTTTAAAAAAAATTGAAACCAAATTCCCTGTAAGAGTCTCCTAATGTAGTATTCTTTGGTGCTGCCTCTTATTTGCTTAAAATTGACATTGAGGTGAAAATCACACGTTGTTCCGAAACGGTAGCTAAAATAGCTTTGAAACGGGCTAGCATTTATGTGTATTTTGTTAGTAATTTGAACACATATCGAAGTGCTGCACATAATGCTTCTTACTCTTGTAATTTGCTCCATTTGTGGGCTGATGTGATGACGTTACACTTAAATTTTGTTATTCGTATTATCGGTTTAGCGGTGCTGGTAGGGGTGTGGAGGTACAGCTCCGCAAGTTACTGAAACTCTCAGTGATGTTTAATAGTTAATATTTTTGGGGAGAATTAATTTGCAAGTCTTGCCATATAACAGAACATTGTAGGCCTTGAAGTAGAGAGAGAGAGGGAGAGAGAGATACAGAAGGAAAGGGAAAGTAAAGGCAGAGGGAAATATGAGAAACTTCATATTGCTTCGCTTGCTTTTGCTTGTTAGAACCATGTTAATTAGAGAATAGTTAAAAACCCTTTCCCCTACGTTCCTTCCCTTTTCTTCCTCTCTCCATGATACTATCGGAAGTTCTTCTCTGAGTTTGGAGTTCAATACAACAGTGCGTTAAGTGACATTAATAAATGTCTGTAAAAACTCGTAAATAGATTAATTTTTAACCCAATACACGGAATTTGAGGCTCATTCATTATCCTATAAAATGGGTTCTGCGGAAAACTTTGAATTGTGGCATCCCCATTGTGTGTGTGTGTGTGTGTGGGTGTGTGTGTGTGTGTGTGTGTGTGAAAACTGCAGAGCGTATGTAGTCAAATACAACTGTCAATTAACATTTTGTAATGACTATAACTGGAAAAACTACATGTTTCGGCACTCATTGGCCATCGTCATGTTTCCTTCAAGAGAAGTTACGGTCCTACTATACATATATATATTAGGACTATAAGTTGTTTTGACGATGGTCAATAAGTGCCGTAACATGTAGTTTTTCTAGTTCTAGTCATTAAAACCTCTTCATTGACATAGTTGTGTTTGACTACATATCCTCTCCACTGTTCTGCGGAAGTAAGGTGGCCAGAACGTGGGGCTGACCACTCACCTATATCTAGTATTAACAGTTCAAATTCTTGAATCTCCACTGTCCAATTTCTACGCGATATCTTACTTATTTGTGGGTCGGGTAGCTCAGTCGGTATAGTGACTGACTACGGGCTGTACGGTCCGGGATTGAATCCCTGTGGGAACGAGATTTTCCGTCCGTCCAGACCGGCCCTGGGGCCCACCCACCCTCTTGTACAATAGGTACCGGCTCTTTCCTGGGAGTAAAGTGCAGCCGGTGCGTGCTGATGACCAATCACCCCCTTCTAGTGCCGCGGTCATGGAAGAATAGAGCTATACATCTACCCACCCTCTGGACCACACCGGACCTGTAAGGGAATCACTTTACATTTACCTTTCCCTATCTTATTTATTTAAGCATAAAAATAATTTACCTCTGTAAGTGCCTCAGCCTAGTTATGAAACCCGCCTGTTTCCTTCATCATACCCTCGTGTCCAACCGCCATTCTGTCCTTCTGTATCAGCCTGTTTCCCACAGGGCGAATTTCTATAAAATTTTATGTTTGGGGAAAACGTTTTTGAAAATCTATCGAGAAATCGAAATTTTGATTACAACGTGACACAAATATCGAGTGCTTTACACGAATACGACATTGCATTTCTTGTTGCACGCGACATTAGAATGGCTTTCTGTTCTAATGAAATGGTTATCAGGCTATTAGAATTGCAGAGTGGTATAAATAATAGGCGAACGCGCCACGGTGTCGCTTTTATACTGCATTGCCCTTCACGTTTCTTCTTACGCCCTTATAAATGCTACTGCTTAATATTTATAAGATATGGAAAGAAAATTAGGTGACCGCGGTAGCACAGTGGTTAAGGTGCTGTGCTACAAATCAGAAGTTCCCTGGTTCGATCGCAACTTTTGTCAGTGGATTTTTTCATTGGCATATAATCCTTCCGATCGCATTATGGCTCTGGACTCGACTCAGCCTCTAACAGAAATGAGTACCAGGAGCATTTCCTGGGGTTAAAGGCGGCCGGTGCGTAAGGTTGACAACCTTACCACCATCCAGTGCCGTTGACATGATATCTGGGAACCTTAACTTCCAGGAACCCTCTGGGCTTACCACTATCCAGTGCCGTTGACATGAAATCTAGGAACCTTAACTTCCTGGAACCCTCTGGGCCTGTTCAGCCCTGTAAAGGGGTTGCTTTGTTCTTTTTATCAAAAAAAGAAAATTAGGAAGGCATGAAAGTGATTTGCGCTCACACGATACATATACTTCAAACATTTTCGATCATTTTCCACCTTTTTAAGCTAAAACATTCATTGCATTTCGGACGTTAGATATCCACCCACCTGTAGTTAGAGTAAGTGGAAGAACCTACTATGGTTGACCAGTTAGATATTTTTCTTTAACAGGACTAAAATGTTATAAAATTTTCCAAAATTTCAACTAAGTCTATGTCTTTTTACTGGAATTACAAAAATTTCCCAAAAAATGTTGGAGCCACATCAAAATTCTATTCACCGGAAGGGTGACAGGAAACTAGTTTCGTACTGAAAACGCACAAATGTTAGGCGCTACGGTACAAATTCTACTAGACATGGCAACCTAGCGTCCTGGATTTGGTCACCCTTGCCCTGGGTAATATGTTACATATTTGTGTTGAAGACGTAAAATTTTTCCGTCAAATGAGAAATTTTGACACTAACAGTGGACCTTGGCTATAAATATGTGTAGGTGTTGCCACATGTACCTGCCTCTCATACAGTGCGAAAGAACGTACTGGAAACTCCGCTTGAAAGTCCTGTTCTATTTTTGAATGCGTTTAGCTGTAACTCCATGCTCCAGTAGTGTTAGATGGATTGCTTCTTAATGCTAGGTACAACAGTTTCTTTGCGGATCGAATCACAGCACTAACACAAGCAACGAAATTATTTATATGAGTTGATGTATGCTAATTCTTTGTCTCAAAATGGGGTGCACATTTAGTAGAAAATTACACGAGGCAGGAAATATTATCGTGATAGAATGTGAGGATAAGTTACTAGGATTTTAAGACTGTAAAAGCCAAATTTATTTTTAGAATATCAAGTATCAATATATTCTTACTCGTATAGGACATTATATATATATATATATAACTTTGCCAAAATTTTGTGTTTTTTTAGCGGCTATAATTCCAACAGAAATTGAATGTGCTAGATGTGGTGTGGACCGGGATAGCTCAGTTGTTATAACGACTAACTACGGGCTGGACGGTCCGGGGATCGAATTCCGGTGAGAGCGAGATTTTCCGCACCCGTACATACCGGCCCTGGGGCCCACCCAGCCTCGTATATAATGGGTACCGGGGTCTTTCCAGGTGGTAAACCGGCCGGATCGTGGCATTGACCATCCACCCCATCTGGCACCGAGGTTAAAGATAGAGTAGAGATACACTTGTACTCCCCCTCTGGGTCTTCGTGGCTTGTTATAGAAGTTAAACGTTACATTTTTAGATGTTGTAGTATTAGGAAATACAGCGCAATGCTACAGATTACATTTATGTGTAGCTTTTGAGATTCGTAATGACATTGAAGGGCTGGTCTCTTTAATGGACCCGGGCTGTGTTCTCTGTGAGGTACGAACTGAATTTTATATACTTTTAGATGAACAACGTTCTTCAGCAGTTTTAACAAAGGGCTCTTCTTCCGTAAGTTATACAGGGCTGCAGCCGTCCCAGCAGTTTTGATAAAAATGTTTACTAAATATCTGAATATAGAGGTTTACATTAGGAGATTGTAGGATAGAGTACGTTATCTAAAGGTGTATGAATTAAATCATAAATCCAAATGTTCGCGACGGACTTTACGCGCTGCGATGCGGACTGTGCCCGACCGAAACGTGGCGCGCTGGCTTCGCGACAGCTGGATCGGGTGGTGGGAGACTCGGCGAGTCAGGTCGGTGGCCGGACTGTAGTCACTGCAGCTCAGACAGTGTTTCAAGGAGGACTTGTTGAATCTCTTTACATTTTCTAACGTTTCACACTCTGACATTTGCACAACGAATTTACCTAGCTGTTTGAAATGCTTATTTTGCAAACATTTTATTTAATTATTTGCAATTTACAATAGACATGAATGAGAACAGAGTTAAATATTTCCAGGGTATATATATTTTTTTTTTGCAAACAATTCTCGTCGAGAATACCTGAAATTAAGAAATTAGTTCGTGCAACATATGAAGTTATCAAAGTTTTTTATTTATTCACCAACTGATGCATAAGTGAGTTGTCTTAAAAAAACAGTATTAAAATTTACTTTAAAACAACTCCGACATGTTTCGGTGTTACAGTTACACCATCATCAGGGAGCGTATTAATTTGAGCTTACTGAATTTACAGTTGTTAAAATAGTCCACTAAGATACATCGGCGTATGCGCTCCCTGATGATGGTGTAACTGTAACACCGAAACATGTCGGAGTTGTTTTAATGTAAATTTTAAGATAAATTTTAATATTGTTTTTAAAAGACAACTCACTAGTGCAATCAGTTGGTGAATAAATAAAACTTTGATAATATCAAAATGCGCGGTACAAACGCAAAAAAAAATTATATATGATTTAGTTATTTCTCTGTTATTATCAAGCACATTACAAACTTAAGTGAGAAAATTTAGCCCTGCTACATTGTTTCTTTGGCGCAACAGCCCTCTGACTGGGTCAAGGCCCCCTCATTCTTGAGGTTTCTAGATCACATACACTGACGAACCACAGTCGGTAGGACTCGTCTGGACGAGTGATCAGCTCGTCGCAGAGACCTCTACGTGACAACACAAAATACTCACAACAGACAGACATCCATGCCACCGGTGGGATTCGAACCCACAAGCTCAGCAGGCGAGCGGCCGCAGACCTACGCCTTAGACTGCGCGGCTACTGGGACCGGCTGCCCTGCTATATACGCTAAACAAAAGTGGTTAATTGCCGTGATGAATGAAAAAAAACATACTGGATCCTCTCATTAATCATATGATAATCCGCGCCCCGGCCCTACCGCGATTAAAACCCACGAGCCGCCACTGGTTTAAAGATGTCGTCTTTTTTAAGTTAGAACGTATTTACAAGTGTTTCAAAACACAATTTGTGGCATAGATGGATCTAAGACGCTTAAAGTAAGAATTTAAGATATAGACTGCAATTGAAATGTGATGGCACACGGTGACGCACAGGGGGGAGTGGAAGTGAAGGGGAAACTGGCGAACGGAGTGGATAGCCAGTACTCTTCACACTACCTCGGAACATGGTGTATCCAGCATTACTACCGCTGATGTGCACACCTCGGCTGCCAGTAGTCGACTGAACTGACGCCCCCGCCGATTTAAATGGACTCGTCCGTTTCGCCGAAAGACGAAATCTTGTTTCTGCGCGTGTGTCATCACATTTCAACTGGCCTCTAACACGGCGAGAAATCACGTTTATTGTACATTTGTCCCTTGAACAAGACATGAAGGCATACAGAGTAGATATTGATTCATTCATCCTTAACATCGGCACTAAATTGATATTGTGTGGTCAGATCTACACCCTGGGCGCTTTACACCCCCTGGAAATATTTCCCGTTGTGAGGTGTGACTTTGAATAGTGTCACACGATTTTTGCGTGTGACAGATTTTAAGAGCAACGTTTAAGAATGCTTGGGTCACTAACACCAAGAAATCCGTTCGCAAGTCTTTAACGGATAAAATGGAAAATCTGTGGTATATAATCCCACACTATACGTTTTTAATTTTTGACCGGCGAAGAGTTAAGTCTTTAATAACAGCCGCGAAATTTTGCCTTAAGCCATTTCTGCTCTCACACTGTCATAGACTTCAGACGTAGAGCGGACCTCTCTTTGTATCCTTCCAAATGTCTGTTTTCTCAAACCCCTTTGTGAAGTGCTCGTACTTGTCGTCATTTCTCATTTCCACCTCGGGAAAACTTCAGTTTTAAATTACAATTACGTGTATATAGGAGAACCAACCCCCTCTCCACATCGTCCGAAATTAGTCTGTCTCTATTTACCTACCCTCTGAGTATTGAAAACAAACGAAGAAGAGGCTACCTTGCCTAGATGAATATTATCTTCTCTTTGCTACCTTTGTTTTGTTACTTCGGTAGCCGACAGGTGTTTTTCATAAAGAAGATGAGAACAAGAGTGACGGAGGGACAGACAGACTGAAAAAAAGTAGAGGAGAAAGACTTGTGTGGAGGTGGGATGTGTGTTTGGAAGAAGACAGGGTTGAGAAGAAAAAAGGAATGTCGATGAAAGAGGCGAAACGAAATTAATGAAGATTTTGAAATTACATAAACGACAATATATATTCCGTCTGAAACATTCTTAATTATTATTAGTTCGTCAGACACCACACTTTTCGATCAAACCGATCATCATAAGATACTTATTTCATACAAAAAATTAAAATTCCAACGTGAAAATATATATTTTTTGCGATATCGCACAAATAATGTGCAAATTTAATTTCAACATAAGATGGGTCTTCAGGAAGTGAGAATTGGGGGCATAGACTGGATCGAGCTGGCTCAGGATAGGGACAGATGGCGGGATTGTGAAAGCGGTAATGAAATTTCGGGTACCATGAAATGCGGGAAATTTCATGACTAGCTGAGAATTGGTCAGCTTATCAAAGAATGACTCTGCTCCATGGAGTAAGTAAGTAAAGCGACTACATTCCTTCGGCCTGTACTCTACCCTTTCAGCAGGCCAACCCAACTTAACAGCGAAGAACGGCGATGAGAGAAAATTTCGCTGCTGGCGTATTTCAGTTCTGCTAAAGCCGATCGTCATAATGTGTTTATTTTATACAAAAAAATTACAACCCAACGTAAAAATATAATTTTTTCCAATATCTCACCAATAACATAACATTTAATAACAACTGGCTTGTAATTCTGTACGTTGTGCCATTTATCACGAACGGTGTGATGTATAATATAATACTTAAAGTCTCGGATACCAGTTTGACCTTCAGAGGACCGTGAATCGTGATAAATTCTTATAACAAAACCAAACAAGATGCACTAATTCCTCAAATTTATTTTTGGAATAAAACTCTACATGTTTCGAACAGTTTCTCTGTCCATCATCAGGAGTCTAGCACTGTACACACAGCAATGGTATATGTCATACAATTAATTATAATTTGCGATTAATTATTTTTGCTTATATCGCCCTACAAATGGGATGCCTGTGGCTGTTAAAACATTACCTCTGGCCACAATAATGCACGCGATTGAAGGTCTTTGGTTCAGTGCCGCTTTTCGTTATTTTACTCAACCAAATTGACACAACTCGCAGAAAAATAAATTACAAACATTTGTGGTCATACATTTTAAAATTTTCATTCGGATGAGTATTATATCGGGCTTTAGATTTATGTATTGGCAGTTGAATGGTACCAAATTTTCAGGGCTTTCAAACATACATAGGTGGGCTGATGAGTTTTGCCTCCACTGTAATATTTTTATTTACATTAGACATATCTGGATAAAAACCGGTTCTGTGTAGTCGCATGGTATCTCTCTTCCATCATACTTCACCTTGAACACACAGATGCTTACAGTCCTCACCAAGTGCACTTGGAACTGGAAGAATTTTCAGACGTTCGGTTCAAACAGCGTGTTGTTATTGAATTCTTAACCGTGGAGAAAGTTCCTCCAATTGAAATTCACAGACGAATGCAAGCCGTTTATGGTGATCGGTGTGTTGATGTGAGTACAGTAAGACGCTGGGTAAGGTGAAGTCTGCAGTGAGGAAATTGTTTCAAAAACAAAACACCATTTTATTTAAGGATTTCTAAAACTAGTGCAGCTGTTGGCGGAAGTGTATTGAAGTGCTGGTGATTTTGTAGAAAAATAATTATGCAACTTTGAAAATAATTGATTTAGGTATATTTCTTTTTATTTCAATAAAATATATTTTCCGGTTCATATTCTATTTAAGTGGCGGCAAATCGTATCAGTCCGCCCTCGTGTGTCCATTTCTTCAGTATATCAGTTTTTAATTCTGGAATATAATTCAATATTTTTTTGGGGGGGGGGGGTTGAAAGAACAAACTGCTGAGAAGAAGTGGACATAATAAAATGAAGTCATAGAAAGTAGAGCAAATACAAGTGTAAAGAAGGAGGAACACGATAATTTTTACCCATCAGTGTCGTGAAAGTGATTGCGTAGCACAACAAGAGTCGACATGTTGTCCAGAACATGGTTTCTCTAAATCTTCCATGCTGATAAAAATTTTACATCGAAGTTGTGTGATGTACAGACATTTTGTTATAAATTTACTGTTTTTTATGCAATAGTGCCAAACCCACGTCGCAATTATTATTATTATTATTATTAACGAGATTTGAAATGTTAGTTTTTATAGCCTCGTATTATTACGTTATGTTTGACAAAATTATGAGGTCACTTTGATCAGAATCAGGATAAGACAGTGTAAGAAAATTGTGTTTATTTCCAAAGATTCAATACAAAATAAATTACTGTTTGCCCCATCAATTCTACAAGTCAGTTCAAATATTAGCGACCAGATTTCGAATTCTACTATCATTATTATAGCACTTGCTATCCTTTTCCGATGTTTGAGGTCCTCACAGCGGTGTTAGCTGAGGATTCGAGTCCTTTCGGTTTTCCAACTGAACTGACTGAATACTGTTTTCCTTTTACGTTATTTGTAACCTTGACTTTTACCCTAAAATAAGCCTTTCACTACGGAACTTTCAAACAACGGGAACAAATGGGAATGTAAAATGACTGCGAGAACGACCTTTTAATTTATATTATTAGTATATCTAGGGAGACCTAGAAGTAGATGGGTGGATAATATTAGGATAGATCTCCAGGAGGTGTGATGTGGGTATATGGACTGGATTGGGCTGGCCCAGGATGGAGACAGGTGGCGGACGCTTGTGAGTGCGGTAATAAACCTTCGGGTTCTGTGAAATGCGGGGAATTTCTTGACTAGCTGCAAACCAGTTAGCTGCTCAAGAAGGACTCTGCACCATGCAGTAAGTAAGTAAGTATATGGTGAGGTAAATTCAGTCCAAAACACAACTATAAATATATGGCTAAATGATGGTGTTTATTAGCAATGGAAAAACTGCATGTTTCGGCCTATAGCGGCCATCATCAGGTTTTGACAACTTTCTTACTAGAAGAGTTATGTATATAATATGCCTTAACCGCGTGGTGATGTTGAGATCTCATCATCATTTTATGTGCTTTTGTTAAGCTAAATTTGGTGGGATGTCTGTTGGGTTTAGGCATAATATATAAAACTTTTTTTAGGAAGAAAGTTGTCAAAACCTGAAGATGGCTGCTATAGGCCGAAACGTGTAGTTTTTTTCCATTGCTAATAAACACCATCATTTAGCCATATATTTATAGTTGTGTTTTTGACGGAATTTACCTCACCATATAGTTTAAACACACAGCGGGGATGACATACCTCAGAATTATATTTTCGCTTAACGAATAGCTTCATGAAAAATATTCTATATTTGGGTGATGAAATAAAGAAGAATGTAATGGACGAGACATGTGGCATGTGTGGAGGAGATAAGAAGTGCATACAGGGTGTTTGTTGAGAAACATGAACGAAAGAAATCACTTGGAAGGCATAAGTGTACATCGGAGTATAATATGAAAATGGATCTTCAAGAAATAGAATTGGAGCCGTGGATTGGATTGATCTGGCTCAAAGTAGAGGCAGGTGGCGGGCTCTTGTGGATAGGGTAATGAACATACGTGTTTCATAAAATTTGGGGATATCCTTGACTAGTTGAGGAACTGTTAGCTTCTAGGGAATTACTCTGCTTTGTGGACTATCAAGTTTCGTTGGTGGACAGAAGTCTTGGCGCTTTCTCAAGTGTGAATGGCTGAGCTTCAAGAACTCTGGAGGAAGCCAATACAGATCTTGTTGTACCTTACAGGAAGCCACAAGCAGCGAAGTTTTAAAAAGTGTAATAATTCCAGTTGCAATTAGAAAGAAGCACAAGTTAATGAACGGACGGATTACATTCGTGTCTACAGCTCGTTACCGAAGAATGAGCAGTCTGCAGTATCAAATGACGTAGCTGAAGCTAATCCAAGCATAACCCTCTTTAGAGTCCAGTTGAAACTTATTGGCACACGGTGACGTACGGGAGGGGAAGTGAAGGGGAAACTGGCGAATGGAGTGGGTAGCCAGTACACTTCACACTACCTCGGAACATGGTGTATCCAGCATTACTACTGCTGATGCGCACACCTCGGCTGCCAGGAGTCGACTGAACTGACGCCCCCGCCGGTTTAAATGGACTCGTCCGTTTCGCCCTAAAGACGAGATCTGATTTCTGCGCGTGTGCCATCACATTTCAAACGCAGTCTACCATGGACACAGGAAATACAACACCGGCGTAAGAATACCGATTAGAATTTGTTACGTAGTGTTTGGAATTTTTTCTACCACTTCCTTTTTCCATGGCGCAACAGCCTCAAATGTGGCCTACTACGCCTCATTTTTTAAGGTTCATAAACCACACTCAATTAGACACTCATCTGACCGAGTGATCAATTCGTCACAGAGACCGCTACGCACACAGCACAAAAATAAACACAACAGACAAACATCCATGAAGTCATCGGGATTCGAACTCGCGATCCCAGCAACCAAGAGGCTTCAGACCCACGATTTAGACCGCACGGACAATTTTATACCGTAACCATTTTAGGCGAGTTCGCAAAATTGAGAAAAGAGACTACTAGCTTCTTCATGTCTGTCCGTCTGTCCGTACGTCAATCCACGTCGAACAACTCGGCTCCCACAGTACGAATTTTCGTGACATTTTGTATTCGAGAATTTTTTGAAAAAGTTGTCCAGAATATTTAGGTTTCATTAAAATCTGACAAAAATAGCGGATACTTTACATTATAGACCAATACATATTTTTTATCATATCTTGCTCAGTTCTTCTTAGAATGAGAAATGCATGAGAGGAACTTTTTGGAGGAAATCGAAACACACACATGTATATCCAATAACATTTGTTTTTTTTCGAAAATCTTTCTTCCATTTATGAGATGATGTGGAAAAAAAAAATTGTAAAGACAGACAGACCACTGAAGACAATATGGCACATGCACATGGCATGCCGGATACATAAGGCTACAAACAGACACTGAGAATATGTAATATTAATTGCATTTCCACTGCAACAATGGTTTAATGAAGGCGCCTGAATGTTACTTTACACGTAAATTACCTGAAAGGCACAAATTTCCGTATCAGAGTAGTGGCAGATATCCTTACGTGAATTGGACTGTTTCCATCCCGCTGTGTTCATGTAACAAATTTACTAAATTGAACCGTCTTTACACAACATACAAATAACAGTTGCAAATCTACAACTGGTTAATTAAGCGACATGTTTCGGCCTTGTTCGGCCATCATCAGGCTTACAAAAGTTGGTGTTAATTAAGGTACATTCTTTCGCTATAACGTTCGGATCCCATGGTTTACAGTGGTCTTTGTGACCATTGGTCTTTGTGATCAATGTAAACCATGGGATCCCATCGGTATAACGAACGAATGTACCTTATTTAACACCACCTTTTGTAAGCCTGATGATGGCTGAACAAGGCCGAAACATGTCGCTTAATTAACCAGTTGTAGATTTGTACCTGCTATTTGTATGTTGCGTAAAGACGGTTCACTCCAGTAAATTAATAAATTAGATATCCGTAGCTTAAAATCGAGATATCTCATTACGTGTATAGCCAAGTGCCAAAATATGCCACTACAGTTTCTTTTCGCTTAATCTTAATTTCGCTATTATTGTAATTTTTGTCTTTGGTCGCTTGAAAACAAATAAAATTTTAAAAAAAATGGCCTTAACCTTTTGGCGCCGGAATTAATTTTTAAATTTTAGCACATCCTGTATATAAAATGTGAATAATACAGGAACCAAATATGTTAGAATTATGGAACTAAACTGCAGTTTGAAGGGAAAAAAGGAGAGCATATATCATGTTTAAAATATTCAGTACCTATATTTGTTGAATAAATATATAAAATGCAACTTTGGAGGTTAACGGTGCGGTACGTCAACTCTAGTTGACGTTAGGCGTCTAAAGGTTAAAGGAACCGACGGATTCATAACAAATTTGTTTTCCATTTATCGGCTCATAATCATGGCAGCAGGAGTGACATACAGTGCGAAATCTTCGAGGCCAGTACGGAATTGATTCCAGAGTTTCGCAAGTTTTTTCTGCCTCTGTCGTCAGTGAATTTATGTTTTTTTTGTTATTTAATCATTACAATAATATCGAATTTTAAGAAGGTTCTAATACACTGAAATATGATTCACTCCAAACTCTCTAGTAACCAGCTTTCTAACTGGTCACTGAATATGACATCGTTAAAACATAAAATAATTTCAGAATTTTATTTATTCACCAACTGATGCACTAGTGAGTTTTCTTGAAAAACAACGTTAAAATTTACATTAAAACAGCTCCGACATGTTTCGGTGTTACAGTTACACCATCATCAGGGAGCGTATTAATTCGTGCTTACTGAAGTTACTGTTGTTAAAATAGTCCATTAAATATTTTAACTGACCTTCAGTAAGCACAAATTAATACGCTCCCTGATGGTGGTGTAACTGTAACACCGAAACATGTCGGAACTGTTTTAATGTACATTTTAGTAGTCTTTTAAGACATCTCACTAGTGCATCAGTTGGTGAATAAATAAAACTTTGATAATATTAAGATGCGCAGTAAGAATGTGGAAAATAAAAAAAAATACTTTGTAAATTTTTGTAGTTTTGTTTTGTAATGAGCCATAATTAGTGTTTGAATGCTGTAGACTTTGCGAGCGTGTTGGGTTCTTCTTATGTTTCTCATCACTATATCTCAACTGGCGCCACATATTTTCTCTTCCCCCCTCCCTCTTCTGTTTCACCTTCAATTCGTTCTGGTTTGCTCCCATCGTCCAATGACATTTGCTAATCTTTTCTTACCCTTTCTTTTTACTTCAAAGTTTCGTCAAATTTTGGCCATCAATAGTCAGTGAAATTGTTTTTTTTTTATGACAGTAAAAAACGATACTGAGTGCTGACGCCACTACTGACTGTGACGCATTACAAGCATGCATCTCGTTTGTTTCTAGTCCAGGAACATTGTCACAAGACTGAACGGTTTTAACAGACCGATTTTTTTATATTTTTATGTTGAAGACAAGAGCCAATTTCCTGCACCTGCTCTCCAGCGCTAAGTGTCGGAGATCTGGTTTACAAAAAAGACCTACCAGTAGGTATTTACATATGTTATCGCTGATAAGAAACTGTTGAAAGAATTTTGATTAATTCACGTGCCTCACTCGGCCTTATTTTTGACACATATTTTAAAAAATTTTCCTATATAATAGTATAAACAACCAACTAGATGCAACAATAATAATTTATTAATAATTTCGATCATCTCAACATGTTTCGGGCGATAATTTCGTCTAGCCTCAGGAGCACTAGACTGTGTATACAGCTTTTGGTATAATGCACCGACCATGCTGCCTGCAGGCAACACCGTCGGTGCATTATACCACAAGCTGTAAACACAGTCTAGTGCTCCTGAGGCTAGGCGAAATTATCGCCCGAAACATGTTGAGATGATTGAAATTATTAATAAAATGTAATTGTTGCATCTAGTTGGTTGTTTATACTATTGTATCAGAGATGCACGGTCACACAAACATCAGATTTTTCCTATAAATTCTACAACTTAATATCACGAAATTCATGAGCGAGAGTCTGTTAAATTCTTTTGTACAACTATTTTCCTAGCAGGTTCTATAACCGATTTTCTTTGCATCTGATATGTACCATTCCTAGGGTAGTGGAGAAGACTACATAACCAGGGGCTTTATGATCTGTATTCCTCACTGAGTGCGATCAGATCTAGAAGAATTCAAAGGGCAGGACTTGCAATACACGTGTAAAGGGGAGAAACTCATACAGTATTTGATGTGGGAAACCTGAAGGAAAAAGAGTATGTGGTAGACCTAGGCATAGATAAGAGGATAATATTAAAATTGATTCGTTCTTTATTGTACAACTAATTCAGACAAATAATTATAAAATTGTTAAAAAGTTAAATCATTCAAAAATTATAATAGTTGCTCCAACATGTTTCGGTTTATATAAACCTTCATCAGGGTGCTCTCAGCCTGTGTTTCGCTAAAGTTACAGTGTTCGCTTCGGTTACATATCGTTATATGAAGTTATCGGTATTGTGGCCGCATATGTGTTCTGTCCTGTCATGCACAAACTCTGCACAGTGCACGACCCCACACGCATAACAGGACGGAACAAATATGCAGCCACAATACCGATAACTTCATATAACGATATGTAACCGAAGTCAACATTATAACTTTGCGCGAAGCACAGGCTGAGAGCTCCCTGATGAAGGTTTATATAAACCGAAACATGTTGGAGCAACTATTATAATTTTAAATTATTTTAACTGTTTAACAATTTTATAATAATTTGCGTGCATTAGTTGGACAATAAAGAACTAATATTATCAACAAGCACGGTGCAACTACAAAGATTAAAACTGAACTTCAAGAAGTGCGAAGGGACGTGGACTAGATTGGTCCGGGTCTGGATAGGGAAGACTGTCGCCATCTCTTGAATGTTGTAATGAATCTACAAGTTGCGTCACACTGAGTCACTGGGATTTTTCATTGATATAATTCTTCCAGCCCTGGGGTCAAATCAACCGTTGACAGAAGTGAGTACCAAGGGTATCGCCTTCGGGATAAAGGCGGCCGGTGCGTAGGGCTGACAACCTTAACATCTTCATATACTTCTGAAATGAGCCATCCCCATTGTGTGTATACAAACATTAGGTGCAAGTAACAGTCAATAAGAGAACTATTTCTAAAAAGATGTTTAATAAAGGATGATAGTAGCTACATGTTTCGGCCTATTGCGGCCATCATCAGGTTTTCATCCGAAAGTATGGTGGTAGTGCTTTATAGGATTGGTGACATAACCATACCATACCAATCCTATAAAGCACTACCACCATACTTTCGGATGAAAAACCTGATGATGGCCGCAATAGGCCGAAACATGTAGCTACTATCATCCTTTATTAAACATCTTTTTAGAAATTGTGTTATTGACTGATACCTACACATATTGATCTTCATATACCGAATATCTAGAAATTCTAGTAGTCTCAACCTCCTGGAGACCCTAGAGTCTTTCCAGGCCTGTAATGGGAGAGCTTTACCTTGTACATTCTATGAGTAAAACAAAATTGACTATACGTATAGCATGCATGAAAAATTTAATTTAGTGGGAAGTTTGAAGGGATGAACGCACGAGACCTAGACGTAGATGGAATGATGGTAAATAAGTGCATTTTATTAAGTATTTTCAGAGTGCGTGAATCGGATGTATATCTGTTGGTAAAATGAAAGCGAAATTTCAGTGTTCATGAAAGGTGGTAAACGTAATTTAATAGCTGTATAACCATCAGCTTGTCAAGAATAAATGTGCGGCACGCATTTCATAGTTAATGCTGTAAGTGTGTCAATACTGGGGCCCACCAAAAGTTGCTTGGCTAGGCATTACAACGAACAAAGACGGACGAGCCTCGAAGTCAACGCAGCTTACAAACAAAACACCATTATTTCCCCGCCCCCCCCACCCCCCTTGAATTGTACCGACCGTTCTGTAAAACAAAACTACACATCTGCTTGAACCCCCCCCCAACCCGGCCCACTCCTTGCTCTTCAGAAAACATGGAACATTGTACCAAGGCTGTGGCTCTTTGGGAACAAATTATGGAAATTGGGCAGCAGGGCTGCCTTCGAGGGGGCCCTGAGATGCGGAATGAAAGAAAAGAACGTACACCGAAAGAAGGAAAGGGACCAAAAAAAATGAGCCTGATTTCTAATGCTAATGGAGATTTGACGTGAGGTTGCCCTCACTCCTCCTCCTCTTATAATTTCACTTCTCTTTTCCTTCTTTTTTTTTTTTGTTACTATTGTCTTTCTTTTCTTTTAATTTACTGCCCGTAATTTTTCTACCCACATGGCAAGGAACACATAGACTATGAACTGCGGTATCATTCCTCTGCTCTTATCTTACCGGTTACCGTGTTTTCTTAATTATAATTTAGCGATCTTATTCCGAACTTTTTTTTATTTTATCATTTTTCCTCCCTTCTCCGGCGCTGGTCATATCGTGTTTCCATTCTGAGACTAATTCATCATTAGTTCCTTGCCAGGCTGACAGAAAACACTGTTCCTTAACGTATCTTGCTGTTGGCACGTAATGGTCATTCTCCCATGCGTTATCCAAGATTTTCGGGCTTATGGTCAGTATATTTTTAAATTGTGTTCGCATGTAAGGGCGTGACCATACGTTACATTGAAGGGAACGTATCCACGATATAACAGAAATCTCGCATAATTAATAACATTATAAGTACACCATGGAAGAATACATAACTGGTAGAAAAATATTCGTCATTTACATAGTAGACGGTATACTGATTACACTACGAGCTGGACGTTCTGAGGTTCGAGTCGCGGCCGGAGCATTGTATTTTCCTGTTACCCAAAAGTTCATACACCCTTAGGGGCCCCACACAGTCTCCCTTTCAATGGTTCCCGTTTTTCTTTCACGCGGTAAAAGCGGCCGGGGAGTTAAGTGGACGCCTCGCCTCCATCTTGCGCTGAGGCTAAGAATGAGGGTAGCTACTCCTCTGCTTTCTCCATACGCCTGCATAGGACAAAGACAATTTGGTCATATTTTACGATCTGCTAGAACTTTTCCGCCCAGTGTATTTATGTGTGCCGAAATATTATCCAAATAAGAACAGATATTTTGACGTTTTGCTGACAGTGCATCACAGTATATGCACTAAATTTTTGTTTCACGATAAGTTTTATTTCATGACTCTACATGTTTCGAGCACATGTGCTCATCATCAGGAGGTCAAAATTGCATTACACAGCATCTGGTATCGTCACACCTGTAGGTGGCCGTCTCGTGCACAGGTTGAGAGAGGACCATTTCTCTCTCAACCTGTGCACGAGACGGCCACCTATAGGTGTGATGATACCAGAGGCTGTGTAATGCAATTTTGACCTCCTGATGATGAGCACATGTGCTCGAAACATGTAGAGGCATGAAATGAAACTTATTGTGAAACAAATGTTGTGTATCAAGTTGGTTAAATACTGAGATAAAGAATGGATAGATTCATAAACGTCACCAATTGTCTGGCCTTTATAATAGAGTCGAGATATGTTCTCTGCGCGGTAGGAACTTGATAATTTTGTCGAAGAAAGGAAGACTGCCGGACTAGCTGATGCCAGATATGTTGTGGACACAGTAGCACTGGGACGGGTTTTGCCCCATGTCGTTAGGATTCGGTCATTGCTGCGTTCTCATGATCACATTAATATGCTTTTTATCAGAAGGACAAGCGGGCTAAACCTGGGAGCTTCATACAAAAACCGCAATCTTACAGATATCGGGGAGCACTTGAGAGAAAAGTAATTTCGCGAAAATAGAGAGACAGACACAGAGAATGACTGATTGTCTGGCAGCATGATATTTGGAGAGTGATTCTGACTCCGTCTTCACGAAGTTACAATACAATAATATGCGTGGCAATGTGGATCTTTTTGAACTGGCTTCTGATAAAGATCAATTGGGGGCTTTTGTGTCTGTGATAATGAGTCACCTCGACACAGGTTTTTCTTGGTTTCCCTGTGTCTATAAGCAAACGCTGAGACGGTTCCCAACATTCCCAGTTGCCACTACATGCTTCTCATGTAGCCCTCCCGACTTAAATCTATCAGTAACCAATTTCATGTTTTGTGTACATGTAAAATAACCACTGCCACCGGGTGACAACCCAATTGCAGATATTATTATTATTATTATTATTATTATAAAGTAACCACTGGGCAAGGAAGGTTAAATACACGTACGCATTTCTGGCCCTACAAAAATGCACGGAGTTTGTGGCCAGTTAAATAGCTGTTGGCTTCTATAGGAGGATTGTATTCCATGAAGTTACTGAGACAGTTAGCCAAGTACGATAAAATGTTGCACGAATAGGGTTGTGGGGGGGGGGGGGGGGTAAGAAAATAGGTGGGAGCCCCTCTGGTATTGGGTTTCAAAATCTCCGGAAAAAAACAATTCAGTAGACGCAGAAATTAATGGGAAAGTAATAACAACGAAACTGACGTCAGTTTGAGGATTTTCATCACTGACCATTACAATTACAGTCTTGATCATGTTATTTTCTTTATGTTTAGTTAATTCTTATATTGTACTCATTACAATCAAGTTTAAATATAAAATCATAGGGAAGTAGAATTTCTTTTTTTAATAATTCTACTTACCTGAAAAATTCACATACATACTTACTTACTTACTTACTTACTTACTTACTCCATGATGCAGAGTCCTTCTTGAGAAGCTAACTGGTTTGCAGCTATTCAAGAAATTCCCCGCATTTCACGGAACCCGAAGGTTCATTACCGCACTTACAAGCGTCCGCCACCTGTCCCTATCCTGGGCCAGCCCAATCCAGTCCATATACCCACATCCCACCTCTTGGAGATCCATCCTAATATTATCCACCCATCTACGCCTAGGTCTCCTCAGTGGTCTCCTTCCCACCGGTTTCCCCACCAAGACCCTATAAACCCCCCTCTCCTCACCCATACGTGCCACATGCCCAGCCCATCTCATTCTTCTCGATTTTATCACTCGCACAATATTGGGTGAGCAGTACAGATCATTTAGTTCCTCGTTATGCAATCTCCTCCATTCCCCCGTTACCTCGTTCCTCCTAGGTACAAATATTCTCCTCAACACCATGTTCTCAGACACCCACAGCTTCCGTTCCTCCCGCAATGTCAGCGACCAAGTTTCACACCCATACAAAACAACAGGAAAAATTATATTTCTATAATGAAATTTTAAACTTTGTAATAATCAGAAAATGATGCTCACACATATACATTGGCAGCGTCTGGAATATTTTATGAAGGAGAAATTACATCATTTGTTTTCTTCAGGCCGACGTTTTTCTCTCTCTTTCTCTCACTGTCTTTCTTCAGAAAAGTTACGGAATAGTCTAAAGAAACATATTTTAATTCGCTACGAATACTTTTTCCATAATGAAGCTCTTCTTTTCCTGCTCTAGCCCATGAATAAATATGGTTTTTGGATATTTCAATTTTACACAATCAATATACAGCAATTACAACTTTTTACCTCTTCGTATCAACAACCTTTCAGCCTTTACCGGTTATAATATTTTATATTGCACATTTTTCTACAAAAGAAGAATTCATTATAAAGTTACTCTATACTAGGAACGATAAAAAAATACTTTCATATTTCCTAACTAAATAAGCTACGTCCATTCTGATAATATGAATATAATTTGTCCCCGGCCGAATCTCATCTGTTGGCAAAGATGCAGCACAATTTTGGCGGTTAAAATTTAAAAAATGCCAGCGAAATAGAAGGTTGTTTTGACACAAAGACTCGATACTGCGGGACAGGAGCTTATTAGACAGAAGAAATTTATAGTGCCAGATTCAGGATAGTCACACTGCTTGTACTTGTTCCAAAATAAACACCAACAAGATGACACTTATGGACTATCCTTTATTTCACGGTTAGTCGTCCTTTACTCTACATGTTTCGAGCTTCAGGGAGCTCATCATCAGGAGTTCGCTTTTTGTATACTGTACAGGCAGTCTCTGGCATACTGTATAATCTGTTGTTGTATTCCACCTGTTCTCCTACGTGTTCTGTTCCCGACTGCTTGTACTTCATCAGATCGTAACCAAAACACTACAAATGAACAGTGAACCTTCTAAATGTCAATGGTTGCCGAATGTACCACCACGTGAACATTAAAAAAATTTCACTTACTTCTGACGGCGTGTATTTATGTGTTTTTTTTACGGATCTTAGGAACAAACAGCGATTATTTTCGTCATCATTATCATCAGTTATCTGTCAAACGACAGGTTCAAAGCCTCTTCCAAAACGATTCCTCCACACAGTGCGATCTACAGCTTCCTCCTTCAATTCACAGTATCCTCTACTGTACTTAAGGTCATCCTGTAGCTTCCTACGCCTTCTTCCTCGTCTCCTTGTCACTTCTATCTGTTCCTTTATCTTTCCTTCAATAACCTGTTGCAGAAGGCAGTCCAGTTAGCCTTCCGTTTTCTTATTTCATGTAGGATATTCCTCTGCTCATTGACTCTAAGTAACTTCTCACATGATCGGTCAAACTTATCTTCTCCATCCTTCTCCAACACCACATTTGAAAACTTTCCAGGCGTTTCTGATCTGTTGCCCGAAGCGTCCAAGTTTCAGCACCATACAGAGCTATGTTCCAAATGTAGCATTTCATTAGTTTCTTCCTAAAATTTACGTCTAATTTGCTGGTAAAATGATTCTTCTTCTTGCTAAATGCAGCTTATGAGCACTGTATATCGTATATAGCTTGGAAAGGGTTGCAGTAAATGGGGACGAGGGTTACTACTGTTAACTGTTATAGTAATGAGTAGGCAAAAAATAAATTTTAGTGAAATTATTTTAGTCCAAATTTTTATTCCAAGTCGAAATATTTTTGTCTTAAATTTAAGAAAAGTACAGGGGATACCAAAAAGGTTTACATATTTTAAGATGTGTTGTCTATGTTTTACTTATCAGAAGTGTCTAGACGCTGATGGTAACCACTTTGAGCACCTCTTGTAATTGCAGATGTCAGACGTGACTTGTATTCATCTTAATTACAATTACAATTTAATACAGGTTTTTTTTTCTTAAAATGTGTTTACTTTTTTTTTGGTGCCCTCTGTATAATGTTATGTGCCTCTTATTAAGAGTGCAGTTCACACTACAAAGTATTTAAACTTTGAATTAATTTGAACAGTTTATGACATCTTCATGTTTGCACCTTGCATCAATGATAATTAAACACTTTATTATCCAACTAATGTACTATATATAATATGTAGATACAATTAAAATTATAAAATATTTAAAAGTGCTCCAACATGTTTCGGATCACAGAGTATCCATCATCAGGGAGTCTTGTACAGTGCTTGGCTAAAAATTACAAGAATGATTCTATCGTGTCCTTTGACATGGATAAGGTCGGTGTTATGGCAGCATATTGTGACCCGTTGTGCTTGTGTGTAGCCCACTCAATGGAGTGCCTTCATATACAGTGAACTACACACACGCACAACAGGTCACAATATGCTGCCATAACACCGACCTTGTCCATGTGAACGTACGCGATAGAATCATTCTTGTAATTTTTAGCCAAGCGCTGTACAAGGCTCCCTGATGATGGATCCTCTGTGATCCGAAACATGTTGGAGCACTTTTAAATATTTTGTAATTTTAATTGTATCTGCATATTTAGTTTATGACCTACTTAACAAAAATATATTTCTATTTGACTCTTTCGGTTCTCGTATGCAATTACCTCTTGGTAAGAAATCATCCCCCCGTAAATATTTCATTTAAATCTTTTGTCCTGTTGTAATTCATTCTGTATTATCATATGAACAATAAAGGTACTTAATACATACAAGTCTATGAGCTTAAGTATAACACTTAAATAAGCCAGCAACTTTAAACTGAATCGTTACCCGACGCCCAGATTATCATAATCGTTCAACTGCAACGGTTTCCAACTACAAACTGTAATTATGCTGCAACAGACATTCATTCTCTGCAGCTTAAAGAACCTTGACCACTCTACGGAAACCCTTTAGTCTTTAATCTACCTCCTCAAGTGTTTTTAATTTGTGGTTTTTACCTTATACTTTCCACGGACATCGGTCGATATATTTTCCTATGGGACCTTCATCATCTGCTTCCAGATGGCAGCAAGGGAAAATAAAATTGAAGTGAAAGAAGGCCTGTATTGAATCGACTTAACACGAAGGGTCTTCCAAAATCGATTATGTCTTTTGTGTAATAACAGTAATAATACAGTGTAAATGTGACGTTCGTTCAAAATGTTAGCATGAAAAAGGAAAGCGTAAAGACCAGCTGAGTTACTTAGGGTGATACTAAAACGAATCTAAATTCAAATGGCTAAAATTAAAAATTACCATACATGTGGGAAACCTGATAGGTTCAGCGTGTCAGTTTTAAGCATACGGAAGTGGCTGAAGAAGATGTTATCTCCAGATCTGTGGCTAATAAAGCAAGGTGGAGTTTCGTTACATGTATTTTATATATGTGTATTTATTAGCTGCTTGTGTGTCACATTTACGCTGCTTATATGTGTGATGTTCAGCTGTTTCTTCGGTCAGGGTACAGCCCACTCACGCACTCACACCGAGGAAGATGAGCTGAATTGTGAATTGAAAACGGCATAATCGGTATTATTACTAAGCTACGGGTTGAAAATCTAGGTATCTGGGCTCGATTCCCAGCAGAAGAAGAGTTTTATTCTCAGCTCCTAAACTTGCAAACCAACTCTGGGGCGTGCTTAACATAGTGCGAAACTTGTATCGGGGGTACATTTCCTGTATGTAAAGCGTTCGGGTAGTGAAACTGACTGCTCAGATACACCCAGTGCCGAGTTTAGAAATGAGTGGACCTGAACCTCCATTCTGTGTCCTTCATGCCGTGCACAGTGACAAGTTTACTTTCTTTAGACGAAACATTAGTTCAGCGCCTGAATTTTCGTTGACACGCGCTGTCAACGAAAAAGTGAATTTGCTATAAGAAAATATGTTTTATAGAGTCTTAGTGCAAACAGAGATTTGTACTCCTCACCCAATATTTTGCAGGTGATAAAATCGAGAAGAATGAGATGGGCTGGGCATGTGGCGCGTATGGGTGAGGAGAGTGGGGGTGTATAGGGTCTTGGTGGGGAAACCGGAGGGAAAGAGACCACTGGGGAGACCTAGTCGTAGATGGGTGGATAATATTAGGATGGATCTCCAGGAGGTGGGATGTGGGTATATGGACTGGA
>Ga0131853_10004946_pt1 | contig 23985 bp, 6 predicted proteins | sample TergutLab28metaG_FD_92764 | JGI IMG/M metagenome (GOLD analysis project Ga0131853, IMG submission 92764) | Labiotermes labralis P1 segment gut microbial communities from Petit-Saut dam, French Guiana - Lab288 P1 (version 2) (version 2) | ecosystem: Host-associated > Arthropoda: Insects >...
CCTCGTCCCTCCTAGGTCCAAATATTCTCCTCAAAACCATGTTCTCAAACACCCTCAGCTTCCTTTCCTCCCGCAATATCAGCGACCAAGCTTCACACCCATACAAAACAACAGGCAAAATTACAGTTCTATATATCTTGATCTTTAAATTTTTGGATAGCAACCTGGAAGACAAAAGGTTCTGCACCGAATTATAGCAAGCATTTCCTGACCTCAATCTGCTCTTAATTTCTTCCGCAATACAATTTTGATTTGTTTAATACACTGCCAAAATAACACAATGTAACATCCAGCTCTCAAATAATAAAACTGAGAGTATAACAACATACAACTCCAGTATTCAATTTTACCAGAATATACAGAATTTAAACCTAGTGTAGAGTAGCTGAAGACAAAATCCATACAACAATTTTATAATGTCACCAATTTTACTAATGTGACTACATATATAAGTTATACTTAAAATCTTTATAATACATTTTATACTGTACATCTTTAGAACTATTTACAATTTTAAAGTTATGTGGTCAATCAACAAGTACTTTAGCAATACGGGTATAGTACTCATAACACAGAATTCAAAAACTTACTACAAATAACACAACTATAAATGGTATCAACTATAAAGAACAATAATGATTGTGTATGGGATCCCATGATATTGATGAGTTATATGCACCAGCATTTTTAAGTTTTTATAAATAATGGCCTAGTCAGGCCAAAACTAGTTGCTGACACTTAAAACAATAAAATAAAAAGATAGTTGTGACAGACGGAGTACATATTTTAAACCCATTTCTGGTGGCACTATACCATAAATACTGATTCTACCTTACTATTATCAGCCATTCACTTACACACTGACTACAGTGCCTCATACTTTAAATGGACACAGGAATGCCAAGTCCTTAAAACATTTTCTTGGGAGGAAAATGCTGAATAGCATTCACTGTGTTTATAATGTCCAATATTTCTTGAAATGAGAGCATCTTATATGTTTTATGCTGGCTTTTGATGTAGGAGCTATGCTGACAAGATGTTCAATAATTAATGGCTGTGCAGATTGCACACACACAAACAATATGAACTTAACACAAGGTGTATAAATTTTGCACACTGGCTACTTCACAGGAATGGAAAGTTAAAACACCTAGTCACAACACTACTTTAAACCCATGCTGATTGACATAAAAAATTACACACAGACAATGATGATGTGTCACACTGTGTGACATGAATGTATGAAAACAGATGAAATGTGACATAACTTCCTGCTACACATTTCTACTAACTGACTGTGAGTTTTTATCTTTTCCTCTGATCTATGGTGTAAATAACTTTAGGATAAATCTTTATGGCCTGAGAGTGTTGTTTCTTTACTGTAAGTTGGTAAAAAATTTAACAAATGGAAAACTGTTCAAGATTTTGATATGACAACATATTAAACATGTGAAAAATTTGTTATGTCATGAAGTTTCTGTGCATCTTAGACAGGAAACCCTTTTGAAAAGGAAGTACATTAAACAGGCAACATATAGGTTAATCACATGGGAAAATTTTGGAATTAAATTATTCTATCTAAGTGGGAAAACTTTTTAGGCAGGGTCATTGCAACTGGCTTTCAATGTGTACCTCCTGTTAGTTACTACTTAGACTGGCTCTCAGAAGGATTCAGAGTTATCCTGATGGGATCACAGCAAACCAGGCCAGAGAAGAATATGTGATATAATGAATAATTCCTTTCCACCCTAGTACATATCACACTTACTGTATGAAGTTCCTTCTAGTTAAAACTGTAATTTATATAAAATAAATTAATTTATACAGAACAATACAAAGCTGTAGCATGTATATATCTATATATACATACAGTCACAAACACAACAATATTACAATTAGTAGCAATATATAAGATACAACTACATGTTTCAGCCCTGTATGTAGGCCATCATCAGATGAAGATGGCCTACATACAGGGCCGAAACATGTAGCTGTATCTTATATATTGCTACTAATTGTAATATTGTTGTGTTCATGACTGTATGTATATATGAATACGTACACACTACAGCTATGTATTATTGACCTAACACAACAGGGATGGCACACTCTAAGATTATACATAACAAACTTATAATATGTACATACTGTTTGTGGGTCTGCACTTTCAGCACCAACAAGTAAACACCCAAGCTGTCGTTTAGATTTGGGATTCCTTATGGATGTTCGTGGAGGATGAAATTCTTCTGGTGGGATGTAACGGATAACATGATTATCCACAACCTTAAATATAAAAAACTTAGCATGAACCCAGCTCACTCTGCCATACATATGGCTCACAACCATTAATGTTAATGTATAATAAAAACTGGCAACAAAAAAGGAACAAATTTCACTAGTACTTTCTATATACTCTGGAAAAATGAAGCAAAATATAAAAATATATTAAAAAATTAATACTCATCATATACATTCTTCATCAAAAGAAAATACACATGAGATACATTTTACAATACATCCAGCATTTGCTGAATGCGTGAAGAAATCCAAATTTGCTGCAGCAGCTGAAAGATGTATTCAAAAAAGTTGCTCATATTTTCAGAAGGAGTGAGGCTTACTGAGAAGCCAAAATTCAGCACTTTCAAGACTCCCCTATGAACTGTAAGGAAAGTTAACTACTGGGAGCATATGGGCTGTAAATTCCCAATAGATGCAGGCTACCTACGTGATACAGCTCCAGCCTTCCCAGGGAATTGATCAGAGCAACATTTTTTATTTCTTGATTTATTTAATATTTTACTGAGTCAATAAATTCTATAGCACTGAAGTATGATTATGAATGGAAAAGATGTAAGAGGAGGAAGAATCCAGTACACGAAACATGGTATTGTCAAATATAGTCACATATGCAGGAATAAATGTGTTTATTTACATTGTGTTGCCCAGGATTTATATACAGCAGAGACAGTGAAAACTATATGGTGATACTTCATTAGAGAAAGAAACATTCCACACCCACATTTGTCGGAATTACTACTGTAATCACAGCAAATAATTATTGGCCTATTATGTGATATGATCACGCTCTAACAATGAAGAAAAAGACACAAAAGCCTTCACTGTGATAGCTGCTCCTAGAATTCAATCTACAGATTTACCATATGACGCACACAGTACATACAGCCACCAGTACTGAATCTGCGTGCATTTAAATATGGAAGCTTATTTCTGAATTATTTTCATTGCTGAACTCAGCACACCAAGTTCTGTGACATGTAACAGTGTACAACATTGCAAAGCTGAGAACAAAGATGTGTTTGAGTAGTATTACAGATTTGTTGTCATCATTGGTATAATTATTTTTAGAGTTGTTAATTTTTTGTACTAGGGTAATGAAATGGCTGATGTATAAAACTCACATGTAGTAAGGTTGTGAGAACTCTGGTACCATCTTTAAGCCACATTGGATATATGCCTATCTTACGGGCAATTACACCTGTTCTTCTGCAACCAGGAAACCAAGAACCTCGCTCCATCGGTTGAAGTTTAAGTGGGCTCTGTTGGTAGGTATTGACACCTCCAATTATTGCTGGTGGGCCATATTTATCATGAATAACTTCTTTGATGAAAGACTTATTTTCTGGTGTCAAGTGTTCTTCATATTTCTGTAAGCATGAACAAATACACATTTAAAAATATCTCTTTCATTTGCAACCTGTTTGACCACATATGTTATATTTAAATATGCACTATCAGCCAGACTTACTGTCCTCTCTTTCCTCACAAACCAGATGGGATTTCGAAGTCTCGGGTAGTTCAAATGTTTCGCTCCTCTTACTTGTTGTTGGAAAAGGCAACAGACACTAAACAGAAAGTAGGAGAATAGTTAGTTTTATGATTTTTAGTTGACTGTAGTTCCTGACCAACTAAAAACATATAGATATCTGATGTTCATGCTGTCTGTAATGGCTTCATGATATGGATGGTATCTGCGATCGGTAGTCACAGACACAATCACGGCCAGTGTAGAATACCAAATTGCAAATACAGGCAATTGACTGGAAATAGTTTCACAACTCGGATCAACAGGACTGAGGAAGTGTGAAACATATCTAATTGTTGGTTTAGTTTCTTCATATAGTTATCAGACTCAATATGACCTTTCTAACCTACAGAAATTAACTTGGCTGGAAACGAATAGCGACTTGTGTATACTGGAAATCCAAAAAACAGCTTTGGGAATGGTAACTCATAGACACACCACAAGTGAAACTTCAGGCCAATGCAGAAGTGATCCTGCTACCTGTACGGAGTGATATATTATCAGGCTATATGTTATTTTCACTGCAATCCTATCAGAGTACAATGTCTTCCCACAGTAATTTTACAGCTAGTCATAAAACTCCCCATTTCCATAGGAATCAAAGACTCATCATTACTTACATGGCCTATCAATAGTTCCTATTCTAAACAAGGCCATATCTTTATAATCTAAGTTTCTGAAATCCAGTTTAATGCTACTTCCTGCCTATGTACAGGCAATCCAAACAAAGGTTTGTCTACAAAAATTCTACATGCATTTCTACATGTCTCATTTATCTCATCCTTCTCACTTTGACTTCTCTAACAGTTTTTAGTGATGAGTACAAGTTTGAGAAGCATCATTACATAGTATTCTCCTACTATTTATTTTTTACTTCTCCAGTCTGAAAGTCTGGAAATCTGAACACCCCCAGTCTCCCATTCATCCAACACATTTCACAACCATATGAAACAGAAGACAAAATACATGTATAATTCATTATGTTTTTATATAGGACTCAGGACAGACACACAACTAATAACCCTTCATCATGTTCCTTTAATATTTTCACTTAAAAAAACAGCTCTAAAACAAGCTAACAAGTAGCAGCAACTAAGAGCTAAACCTGACTGAAGATCATATAGGCAGCACCATATTTTATAGTTATTACAAATATTCAAACAATTTAATGTATTATTAATTCCATTATAATACTGTTCTGCGTTCTGGTATGATCAACAAAAATAAATTTAGTTTCATCTGTGTCTCCTCTTATGTCACAATGTTTCTTGGTTTCTAACACCAAGTATGTTCTTCTTCATAGAATATTTCTGCAGGCAATAAAAATTTTAAAAAAATTGCATCTCTCACAGTGTTGGAGGAACATGCTTCCAGCAGGCTTCATTGCAACATTGGCAAACACCTACTGAATTACACAGTGGCACAACAGAGAACACCAGTCTTAATTTTCACCACTGTGTAAATCTCAGATCTCACCATTGGTTTAACCAGTAGCAGAGGTACTTCATTCAGTTCCATTTCCAAAGTGAATTGAAAGTAACTGCAATATAGCACTTCCCAGTTTCAAATCATTCTGAACAGGAAATTTATAAGAAAAATTTTAACCTACAGAAATGTTAATGAAGTTTTATCCCAACACATTCCAAATATGTATTTTGGTTTTCATGACAGTGCAGTTTAAAATTCTTGTCTTCTGGGATGTGACACTGTGTCAATGGGTAAGTGGTTTTTGACATTTTAAACAAACTCACCAAAAAATGCAGCCTGACATACTAGAAGACTGAAATCCTCATATTCTAAATAAGTCAGCTGATGTAATCAGTACATCAAATCACATTACAGCACTTAATTTTGTAATTCTGTAAGGATCCACAAAATGAGAATGATACAATACTCCTTTCCTTAGTCATGAGCATTTTCTGTTCATCTGTAAGTAGCTTACTGCACTGTATTATTGTAGTTTAGTTTTCCTTTATTATATGCATAAGGTACAGTTACCAACTGATCTATTAAACATATTAACATCCACAAAGAACATACAGGTGGAATGTTTCATGGTGATTGGGGCTGTCATTGATTCTTCACTTTACTCTCAATTTTGATTACACTGTACTACTTTGTACATTAAATTTTGTTACATTACTGTCCAGATGACATGAAGAAAGTGATCATGCCCAATATTCAAAATCGCTGCAATTCGGACTTTTGTACAGTTGTTCCTTCAATCACAATGAAGGACGAGGGACAGGTGAGAAGGTACAGATCTACTCATTCTTAGTCTCAGCACTAAGTGGAGATAAGTGGTCAGCTTCATGCTCCGACCCCTCTACCCCGGGGGAAAAGGCGCCGGTACCCATTAAATGAGGATGCGTGAGTCCGGAAGCTGGTTTAAGTCCCGAAAACAAAAAACCTCTCTTGCCCGTAACCTAATCATTACACTAATACACTCAATCCAGATATATTGCGGCCTTTCGTAGAAACACAGTCACACACAAAAATACAACAGTTTGTGACAATTTATACACTCTATCCTCCTACGCTTTACGTGTGCGTATCCACTGCAACAGGTACACGTTGCGTGCAGAGCAGATATTCTGGTGGTTAGTTTGGATAATACATCTGCTAGTAATTTCTATTTCAACAGCGCAATGGCAACCAATCATGATTAGCGCAAATTTGAATGCTTTAGTATGCGTATGGTAAATAATCTACCTTTCCTTTACGACATTAGGTGCCACGCGGAGAGACAGTAAATAACCTAGCACGTTACATCCTAATCCAGCCATCTTGAAACACCCAGCTCAATGCGTGCGCCATGTTTCGCGTGTTGACATCTCAGCTGGTCGTAATCTGTTTCTAATGGTGACGAAGTAGGCGTATATTCGCAAATTTCGATGTCTCATAATAAGTGCACATTAGACTAACGAAATGAACATACCTATCAGTACGGCTGGATCACAAGTGTATGGTAAATAATTTCACTCATTTAAATGAAAACACATTTAAAGAGAATGTGACACGCAGTTGGGCATATCTTTAATGTGCTTGCTTGGGGGCCCTCTTAATGTTATGATTGTGTAGAACGGCGTGACTAGTAGAAGGTTATGCTGCTTGAAACATTTGTCATCGTATGCATTTTTGTTACTGTTCAGTATCCAGTATGCATATTTAATATTAATAAAAAATATTGTATTATTGCAATTACTTGTTTTATGTTTGTTTCCTGGACATGTAAATTCAGTAACTAAAGAATAGAAGCTTTAAAGGTGAATGACTGTCCGTATTTAACCTTGCTTATTTAGAATGTGATCGGCTTGGTAGATTTAAATTTACCATGAACGTTACGAAGACATCATTTATGATCACACGTCATAGTTTTCAGGCTGATATGTATTTGCGAGGTTCGAGGTTCTTTACAGCCATGTTCGTGCAAGTTTTGAGTGATATGACTACTTAGACCTTGAAGACAGCGGCCGCAAATTCCTCCGAAACGTCAGTAACTGTTTACTAGTTGACACGCCGTCATATTCAAGAATACTTGGAATTTTTGTCATTTCACTGTTTGTACTGACTTTTTTTTACTCTCCTTTGTTTCTCTGGCTTTAACACACACACACACCCACACAACCATCATGCGGTGTCTTAAGATTTATGTCCTAGAACCTGTTCATATGTATATGCATGCCTACATTTAACTGTGGTATGATCACTTTGAGGTAACCAGAAAAATAAATTTTATGATGGGAGACAAAAGTCATAAATTCCCACAAGAATTCTATCAGTACAGCATGCAAACCTCTGTTTGCATGCTGTACTGATAGTATGCACCAAAATATTTTTAACGTAACTGTAGACTGGGATTTATTTAGTGATGGATGCTTCTTGTGTCGTATACCATACAGCGTGGATGGTAGACGAATGAATATGAAAATGAAGCATTTTCATTCTTAAAGCACAGATAATACATTGTCTAGATAATGACTGTCACTGTCTGGGTTATAGAGTATTAATGGTTGATGATTGAAAATATTACGTATGTCTACATTTGCACATTTTAGTACAACATAGATAAGCTAGGGCAATGCAGAGTTTCAAAACATCTTCATTTTGTGGATTACTTGAACATTGTGCTGCTGCCTGCAGAATGTGAAAAGTTGATTTTCTCTGTGCCATCACTGGAAAATGGAACAGTTTTTCTTACATGCAGATCAGCTATAAAGGATTATGACAGTGGTATATGACCTTGGCTGTGACTAAAATATTTGACATTGCCCATCATCTAAGACTCAACACCCACAATATTTGAGAGGCTGGATCAGCCAGTCTTAAAGTGGAACGGGGAAGGGAAGAACCACTCTGGTGGGTCCATTAGAACTCAGCCCCTTTCTAATGGACTTGCCAGCAGAACACCTCAGTCTGGCTTGTGGAATGCCACTGTTTCATGGGGCACAGTTTGCAAACCACTGATCTACAGGATAGAACAGTTTCAGCATTTTAATTGCTGTACTGTTGTGGATGCACATCCCAACAGCCATTCAGTTTTGAGGAATCTTTAGTACAAGAGTTCAGTTGCACTTTAATCATAAAGTGGCTAATATATTTTAATTCTTGATGTAACATGCAGATAAACGGTATAGTATATTAGAAGAATGTTGTTAAGGCAATTTAAATGTTACATACGAGAAAAGGAAGGAATGGTTAAGCTCTTGGATTAAAGTTAATTGACAAGGTATGACAAAACATTTAAAGCTAGGTATCTGGACTTTGTACGCCATTGTACTCCTGTGTTTAGAAACCATCAGAAATGTGTGCTATGTCTGTCTTGAGGTGGGAACAATGTGAAGAAATTCCTTTCGTGTTGGGCCTCCTGGCAGAGGGCATGAGATTAGCTCTTCCTACTGGCCTAACAGTGTAAGAATTACACATATATTGATGATGGAAAGTTATTACATTCTTTAAATATTGCAGTTTTTGTGTAAGGAAACAGGGCAATGAATAAAGTCCAATTATACTTTTACACTATATTCTGTTGTGCTGGACAGAAAGTTTTAATAAAATGAGTGGATGACAGTAACAAATCATAAGTAGAATCACTGTGCATGCAATGTATAAATCTCCTGAAAATGGCACATGTGTATGATGAAAAATGTAGTGACTGGTATGAAAGAACTAGAATTTAGAATACAGTAAACATTAATTCAGGACATTACAAATATAGGTGAGGTGTTTTGAACCTAGAGTGATGCACGTCACATAACTGTATCATTTAATTTTTCATTTTCACCTGTTTTTCTATGTAGGACACATTACCATAGTTATCATTTGGTAAAAATATCGATGAAAGTGCAGTTTCGTGCAGTCACATGACTGTCAAAATTGTCTGTGCTAACATTATTGCTTTTTTGCACTGACACTTAAAACTGTCTAGTAAACTTTTTGTATTCAGCCATTAAATTTATGTTATGGCTATGTTCATATAAAGGATGGTTTTGTGAGTAATTGTTCATCAGCATAAGTAAATTTCTGTCATATTGTATTAATCTCTTTTTGTTTGCAAATAACACAGCATTATATATATATATAAACACACACACACACACACAGAAATACTGCAATTCTTTGCTGGTAGTAATCTCAACAGAAATCACCAAATATTTATGTAATATCCATAGCCCAACCTTACATGTTCACATCTTACTATCACTTTCAACACTGTACTTGTCTGTACTGATGATAATTACTGTACTTCAGTGTTTTATATTTGTTCGCCAGGATTTCAGTTGCAGTCTAGAGCCTTGGTCTTTAACACTTAATCCTCATCTTTATACTACTTTCTTTCCTGGAGGAAAAATGTGAGATTACTTGATCATGATGTCTCCATACTCCTATTTAATCTCTGGAACTGTGGTGACCAATTTTCTCAAAGTTTTTGTGCACAATATGCCATTAGAGGCCATTTTTAGCTTCCATCACTTATTAATTACAACATGGCATGAATTTGTGAGGTGGCAGCGGCAGTAGTGCCACTTGATCTTGGGTTCTAAAATTGGGTATTTTAAGAGAATTTAAAAATTGTGCAACTGTTTTTAAGGTAATTTTTTTTGTAGAATGTAAACCAACAAAGCAGTGATTGCGTGAAATCTGTATTTACTGTCAGGCAGCTATTCTTTTTACCTCCTCCAGGCAAGTGTTTAGTTTCTGCAGAAGTCCTATTTGATGTCTGGTGAAAATAGGCTAACTATAACAGAGGTGCTCACTGTGTTTTAAAATATTATGTGAGCTTGAAAACTGTGCTGAAAACATTAACACTGCATTGATTTACAGTAACATTTTGACAAGACGCAGTTTGAGTCACAGAAAAAGAAACAAATTTTGTTGAAAAATTCTAAATTGCTAGTGGATGGATTGTTGTTTACAGACATAATCAGCAGTGAAATCTGCATCATGTTGGAAAAGTCATCTTCTGTTTGTGATCACTGAAAAAAGTCTTGGCTGAGTACAAGGACTATTAAAGAATTATGTGTTCTAACAGAAGTACATTTACAAAAATTAAGAAGAAGGTGATTCTGTTGGACGTGGAAAAGGGATGTCACATTTTGCTTTTCCCTCAAAGAACAACAAAGTTCAAGAAGGCATTTTGATCACCCAACCTGGATCCTGTTATTTACAACTGAGAAGAAACTGTGGCTTTGTATTCCATAAGAAAGCAGCAAGATATTTAAATCCAGTTTCAATCAAAATATCAGCAGGCAATTATTTATTCTCCATAATCATGTGCTTGAGGAAGCTTAATGTAAACACCCTCAGAAAGATACCCTGAAAATCACTGAGAAATCTGCAGAAAACAAACTGCAGACATTATTAGATCACACAGTGGAACAGTTTGTTAATGTTTCTTATGAAGTGCTTGTACATTTCAAGGTGGGAAATGAAATATGCCAATACTAACTCCCATTCTGATGAAATTATGGATGCTTCAACAGTCAGTACATCTAAATAGGCACAGATTCATTGTTTGGGAATAATAAAACCAGTAATCTTGCCAGTAAGACAGGTATTTGAACACACTTAAGAAGCATGAGTAAGGATTGCAGAAGATCTGGTGGTTGTTCACAAAAAATGTTAATCAAAATTCCTTGGAAGACTTACTACATATGCTGTTAGTGTCTTCTGACATTGCAGTATCAAGTTGTGAAAAGCTATCCCAATAATTCAGTGGAGCAGCAGTGCTGAATTACTGTCATATTAATCAGCAACAACCCTTCCGAAGCAGAGGAATCTAGTTTGAGCAATGAATCTAGACATAACAGTTGTCTGTTTGTTCCTGCTAATATGGTTACTGTATAGATTTATATTAATTATTATAGATTATAATATTTTTTTTTACATTCTTTTGAAATAATTTAATAATTAAGTGATCTGTTGTTTTCACTTAGAACAAATGCACAAACTTTATGTATACTTCTATTTCTAAATAAATATGTAATTGAAGCATGACTTTTTTAGAAAGATATTCATAATTTCAGCTACCTCCCAGGAACACAGTCCTTCTTCGGACCTAATCAGTCCACAGCCAGGCAAATTCCCCTTACTGTATGGAACCTGAAGGATCATTACCATGTTGACAAGCTCCTGCCACTGGTCACTGTACAAAGCTAGATGAATCCAGTCCACACCCTCTCATCCTATTTTGTGAGATCCATTTCAATATCATTATCACATTTTGCATAGGTCTTCAAAGAGTCCTTTCCTGTAGGTGTTCTAACTAAATGCTGTAGCATCCCCCTTTCTTACATGCATGCTACATGTCCTACTGATCTCATCCTTCTTGATTTAATAACTGTCAAGTTTGGTGAGAAGTTTTCCACATCTACATTGGTGTAATGTGTAATTCTGAGCTGAAGAACTGAGTAGAATATAAAATATTTAATTATAACAGCATTTTCTCTTATACTTTGTCAATCTAGATCTGCAATTTAACTTGCTGAGCAATGGTGATAAACTTTGCAGTTGTGTTCAACAAATTCAATGTAAACAAAATCTACACCTAAGTAATATTTTCCTACTAAAACAAGGATAATAACAAATTGAAAGATGTACTGTAGAGTGATGCTGACTTAATAAAAATATAATAGACCTTCAGTCAAAACATCACATGTATTTTCTCACTCTACGCAGTTGATGTTGGCTTATTAAGTCCTCTGAAGAATAGATTTTTCTTAGCTCATATTTAACCTGTTTAATTTGGCACAAATTCTGTCTTATTTTAGAGATTTTTTTATTATTGCTAGGTAACAGCTGTAGTGGCTCATGACCAGTTCATTTGTCTGTGAGATTTTATTTGTACTTTGCTTGTTTGTGGATGAGGGATCATGTCATACATTATTCCAGTGTGTGATGTTCTTTCTCTTTTTTTTTTGACATTTTTGACACACACTATTTTATACCTCTGCAGCTATTATTAATTGAGAATTCTTACTTATTACAGTTTTTTTTTAAATTTAATATGTCTTGTTAAGTTTTGAGACATATTTGTACCAATCATGAAAGATAATATTTCCAAAATGTTTAGTGATAAATTTATGTCATATAGTTTGGTTGTACTGATAATTTCCAATGATCTTGGCTGCTAGCATTGTCTGGTTACTCATATCATCTTAAGATTTTGACTCTTCTATTTTATTTTGAGCTATACATCTGCCACAATGATTTGCAGTAGTGTTAAGGTTTTTTTTCACAACCATTAGATTTATTGTTATGAGAATGATAAGCATAGTTTTTTTCATTTGTCACATGTTTGATTGGGCTGCTTATCATTTTCTGTTTTGGCACCTTCTGAATCACTGTTGAAGGTTAGGGAGCATCCATTTCAATCAGTTCCACTCACTTCTATATTTGTCTCATCTTGCTATCCAAGAATATCCTCATCAACACTTCTGCTGTCAGTACACTGCCATTACATTAGGTAAGTACAATACCAACACTTAATGGAAACCTGTACACATTGGTCATACACAGATACGAAGATGAAAGCTATTTTATGCTTTTTATTAATCAATTATTTTTATTAGAGATAAAATGTAATATACTCTTCTTTTGTTTTGACAGTGCAATTTCCTTCTGGTGTGTCACCACATTTTCAAAACATACTGTCTACAAACCAAGAAGATGTGCATATATGTGGAATGTGCAAGCAGAATTTCTCAGACATTAACCTGTTTGTGGCCCACAAGCATGCAGGATGCATTCGAAATACTCAGAAACCTCCAGCTGCTGCACCCCTGTTACTGGGACAATCCCCTCTGGATTACTTAAGCACTGCACCTTCTCCAGGTGGTGAAGATTCAACTTCTCCTTCTCCGCTAGGACCACCAGTATTTCAAGTCATTGTTGGTGGCTCAGATTTGTCAGTTCATTCTGAGCCTGGAAATTCAAGGCATACATTGTCATGCAGAGAAAATGGCGACTCTCACATACTTCGATCTCGACTGCTTGGGATCCAGAATGACCAGCAAGCAACAATGCAGCAGCAAAATATTACCAGTAATTCAGGAGGAATGCAGGCTATTGTTATGCCGCAGCAATCTAGACGGGAATTTCAGATTGATGAAGAAGCAGTTGCAACAATTCTTGCCAACCAGCTTGCCAATGAGAATGTCACATCAACCCATACAAATATGCCTCATGCAAGAACAGGTTTGCTTTTAATTCTGTTTTCATGCTGATAAATCTTGCCATGTTCTAATAGCTAGCTTTATGTTTCTGAAGAGAAATATATTCCAACTGTCTTCCACCTTTCTACATACCACACCTTACATTCATAAGTAAACAAAAAATTTTGCCTCTCAAGCAAATTTATCTCCTTCACATCCTGTTTCTGTTGTACATTTCATTTGACACTTTCTGTTCTGTTGCAGCACTGTAATGCAGTGCATCTTTTGCACCAGTGGATATTAATAATAATCAGCATTCTGCAAACTTTATGTTTATGTATTGTTTCATAGGCCGACTATTTAGATTTCATAACAAACATATTGAAACTAAACTAAATAGCACTAGGCATGCAGCATGCAAACATCAGTGATGTAATAATTGTTGAATTTCATTAGTCTTAACTTTGTATGATTCAGTGATATTTTCTATTGCCCTTTTGGTATGCAGACTCTTGTTAATACTGCATGATAAAAGGTTACACACTCAAAACATTAAGCACATGGCATAATGAAAGGAAAATTGTAACAGCAGTGGTGGAGCTTCCACCTGCCTACACACACATCAACAATGCAACTGACAGACAGATGACAGGTGGAAATGTAATAACAGGGATCATCCCACCACACAGAGTGAACAGAACTAAATTGAGGTTACATAAAATATAGAGTCAAGTAAAATCTCTTATCAAATTAAGTTAATTAAACAACATAATAGCAAACCACAAACAAAGTCACTAGCTACACACCAAGAGAACAGGACAAGGCACTGTAAGGGATAGCAGGAACAGGTGAATAATGGCTATCTGTAAAATTTCCTGGTTTGAACATACCAATAAAGTTATTTAGCTGTCTGCCCTTGTGAATGAACAGAGTAATGGCTTATTAGGGATGTCCAGAACACCACAACATGAAGAAACACCTGGCAAAACAACACTCTGGTCCACAACAAATACATGCCAGAACTAAAAATACTGTAACTGTTTGGGCAGAACTACAAAAACACAAGCTCACAGTAAGTGGTGGCATAAAAACCAATTAGGCTATCTGGTCCCAAAAAATTTTTAGTGCCAAAAAGTTGAAATAGCATCCTTTTGTACCTGACAGAGGACCGGCCACTTGGAGGGCTAACAAGATATTGACCATGACAGCCAGGTGCACAAGTTCAAGTTCTAAAAGGCAAGAGGGGGGGTTAGAAGCAAACGGGGTTGACAGAAAAAGAAGAGAATGGGAATACAACAAAGCAAGAAAGGGTAAAGTAGTGTTTCAGAGGGTAATTTTAGACATGTGCTTTAGTTGATGTATTTTTCAACACCCACATTTTTAAAATCAGTGTCACATTATGTTTTGTGACAGTGTCAAAGTATTTTGTTTTTTATTTACTCAATTTTGATAGATTTATTGGCTCACTGTTTATTTAAATGTGTTTTTCTTTTCTGCAGCACCCATACTTGTTTTAGGAAATATGGACAGTGAAATGATTGTGTCACAGTCAAGGGAATCTTTAGACCTCCGATCCATAGATCTCCCAGGAGAAGCAGTAGCACTTGAATTGGAACCTGAACAGAAACATGTTTGTAGCAGTAAAGCAAGTGAAGACACACAAGGAAGTCTGCCTGCTGGAAACACAGCAAGGAAAATTGTGCCCTGGGAGTTAAAAGACAAACTCTGGGCTCAGGCAAGTGGAAAAGACATGACTGAAGACCATTTGAAACTTGCTGCATCATCCATGTCTTGTTCAATATCCACAGGCACAGCTAACATCTCTTCCCCAGCAGTAGGACTATCTCTAATGTCCAGATCACGTTCAAAGAAGCGACATGATTGTGCATTTGATGGTTGTGGCTTTTCTACATGCTACCTGAAAGATTTAGTTCGCCACATGAGACGACACACAGGTACAACTAGGCTGTCTTGATTACAGATGGCATGGCTTTTTTAGCATGTGGGATGATTGTGTGGTTAGAAATGTCACATTTTTCTGTTTATATTTTAAAGACAGGTGAGCAATTATTTTTATATTACATTTAATTAAATGAATGACCAAAAATAATTTAAGTCCAGGAAGTTCATAAATCTTCAGTTTTCGGCACCTGACTTGTAAATTACTGTGAAATTATTCTGGCATGATTATAGTAATGTAAGTATTCTCCATGCATAAAATAATTCTGAATTATAGTATTATACTGCTTATTTGTTCTGCTGGAATTATTCAAAAGCAACACTGAATATTCTTGTTAACATGTGATTTTTCAGAGTTTTGCTTGGATTATTTTTGTTGGTAATTAATTTATTCAACAAGAGAAATGTGAGGTTCTCATGGGGTAACTACATAGACTGCTGTCTGGAAGGATGTAACATCATGTAGTTTGGCAGATATGCTGTATCTCAACATTTTCAAAGTGTGTGCTGTTTCCATTGTTCTTTATACCCAGAAAATGGAAGCAGCAGATTTGTGTAAAACATTGGTACCTGTCTACTAAACTGCATGATGTCACATTCCTTCCTCATCTTACTATGAATAATTCTAGTGCCCGTAATATAGATGACGTGTTTTTGTGATTCTATTGTACATCTGGTTTCTCAGAATTTCATTTACATGGTACTTTGGTATGCAGTTTCCCTGTTAACTAACACTATGGTAAGGAGTGTTCACTGAGAGCAATTTATCTGGTTAAGAAATTCCTTGCATGTGAAACCTGGAAGTCTGTGTACACAAAAGTGGCTGCGGAACTGGCCACAGCAATTGAAGCTTGGACTGAGTTTTCATTGTTCTACAGATCTACACTGTTTTAAGTACATTGCACAAAGGAAGCTTGAAAGAATAATGAACATAACTTATATAATGTACAGAATAACAATATGTTTATATATTCACATGAATTCACGTTGTGTTATGCATCAGTTGCATGACACTTTTGTAAGAGAAGTGCATCTAACAATGAACTGACCATATGGAATAAGAACTATTGCCATATATTAGGTAGCAGAGCCTTGGCCTTGCTGCCCAGTTTTTGTATGTGTATATGCTGTATTTTATCTCAAGATTCAGTTGCTGTAGTTGGGGCTATAGATGACCACTGGAAAAAGTGTGAACAGAGGAACCAAGCAATGGACAAAGATGGCCTTTTCCCATCTTCAAGATCTGGTCTAGGGTATGAATATGCAACCAATTAGTGACTTCATCCTTCTGGCATTTGACTATATGTAACAGCCAGGGAGACTGCCCGTGGAAGAGCCAGTGCTGCTGTAAATCATTTGAGCAGACTTGATGTCTGATGGCGCGCATGTGCGCGTGCGTGCGCGCGTGTGTGTGTGTGTGTGTGTGAGAGAGAGAGAGAGAGAGAGAGAGAGCTGTATCCTGAAGTTCTCCAGGTTGAGAGCTGCTATTTATTATAACAGTGTTTCATAACATGGCTGTGCAACATTTGCACTTAGGAATACACCCTTCATGTACAAAAATATTAATGAATGACCAAGATCAATGTACTTATGAATCTGTTTGCCAGGTGAGCGCCCATTCCACTGTGAAACATGTAAAAGGTCATTTAGCCGAGGTGACAAATTGCAGATGCACTTACGCATACATTCAGGTGTAAAACCTCATCACTGTGACCAGTGTGATTATGCCACTGTAGACAGTGGCAGTTTACGTAAACACATGCGCATCCATAATGATGAACGTCCATACAAGTGAGTATATATTTGATATTGGTGTAAAATATTTCTTTGAATCAAAATATCGGCTATATGGTTCAGCCACTGTCTAGTGGAAGTCAGGTGTATCTGATGTGAGGCCAGTCACCCCATAAACAAAAGCCTGATATCTGATGATAGATAGCAGCAGCAGCTGGAGCTGCTGCTGCTGCCATGCAATAGAAATATAGGCTGTATGAATTCTGTTCACATGTTGTTTGTTCAGTATCTGAGCCATTGAATTCACAACTTTTATTAGTCATGTGGAATATCCTGTGTATGTTTTGTATGCATATTAAATTTTTAAAAACTTTTACAGTATGACTTTGATGTGATATTTAAATGTTTTGAATATTTTTATTTCCAGGTGTCAGATATGTCCATACCGGTCAAGGGATTCATCTCAACTTACAGTTCACTTACGGACCCATACAGGTACAAACATGTATCTGCTTTTAGACCTTATGGCCCACCCTTTCACTTTTCAGATCGATCAGAAGTTGCAAGTTATTGTAACTGTTCTTTGACTTCAGTGTGTTTTGTTGTGTGTGATATTAATTGGATTGGGTTATGAAGCTCAGTTTGGTTCAAGTGGGAATGGAAGAGTGAGAATGCCCATTCCCAGGGTAATGACATCTTGAGAAGCTATGCTGATTAAGAGTCATGACTGATTATTCTTAATATAAAAACACACTACATATGATACCTGGCAATGTTGATTTTATAATTTTTATTGTATTCATAATGTATTTTATATTTTTTAATCTTATATTTATGAACTTTTACACATCCTGTATCATAGAAATCATTTGATACATAAATGATACATCTGAACGATAGTAAAAAAAACTGTTCAAAATCGAAAACAACGTCAGTGTTACAGTAGTAAGATTTCAAAATGGTTCATGAGGACTGAAATGTATATTCTAAAGCACTTGTAGAACGTTTATGATTTAAATTAAATACTTATGTAAAGGGGATATATTTTCTGTTTGTTTTGACCACTTACCATTTCAAGTGCCAAGGTTAAGATTGAGTGGAGCTATACTTCTACTCCCCCATGTGCCTTCATGGCATCACAGACAGCTTTACTTTTTTACCAGTCACACAACCTTGTTCTCTCAAAATTCTGGAATTTGTCTTTTTGTAACATCACAGAGTAATTATACTGACTTTCAAATTACTTCCTGTAACCTCAGTCTAAGTTTCTTTCATAAATCCCAACCAATTACAACATTAGCCTTGCTGAAAGTTGACAAGCGTGCACCTGTTAGGCTGTGTTTCTGAATGTGTTTCCTTGAAATACTTACTTTCTGTTATTGTTTGGATTTGAGCTCCAAGAAAGGTCTTGAGCTAGGACTCTGTACTTACATTCCTTTCTTTATTAGATGATTATTTATGGCAGAAGTGAAACATTTTGGTTATTTTTAGGTGATAATCCATTTGTGTGTCCATATGAGTCATGCCCATCAGCATTTAAGACAAGTTCAGATCTCAAGAGGCATGCCAGAATGCATACTGGAGAGAAACCATTTGCCTGTGAATTCTGTGATTACAAGTGTGCCATAAAATGTGAGTCCTTCACACCTTATCATCAATGAAACTTAAACCATTTTCATATGAATTCTGTGATTACAAGTGTGTCATAAAATGTTTTTTATATCTTAGCAATAAAGGACAGTAGACATAAGTTATAATGTATACTTTCAAGAATACACCCAGCCCTTGTTTAATGCCCCCCTCTTTTGTTGCTATGACACCCCTTGCCAATTTACACCACTTCTGAATTTGTGCTGTCTCATATTCATTCATGCCATGTGGCTGGCTGCATTCTTTTATTCTGACCTCTTATTTCTGATGGGAATATCACACTGGTTTTTGCCTTTTTGATTTATGCATACATTTTCAGGAATGCAATTAGGGTGTAAAAGAAGGGCTGGGTGTGCAGGAAACAGACATTTCACTCACTGTGTGCTTCTCTGGGTTATGGCACTGAGGACAATGTAATGGGTGAGTACCATGTTTTGAAGGTCCTATGTGTTCCTACTCACATATGAAAGTACTCAATGTCATAACCCAGAAGACAGTGTTACTCTTACCCAGCATGAAACCTCAGATCTTACAGACATAAGCTACTAGGAGAGTGAAAGCTCTTGTTTTAGAAAAGATGAACTCAGTATATGTATACAGGTAGATCCAAAACCGACAAATGTGCTGGAGTTAAGAAGGGTATATATATATATGCATGCTTGGCACAAAGTACATAAAAGTGAGTTTTCAGCATGGAGGTTGTGTCCATTTTTTTCATGCTTGGCTGTATTTGTATAACTAAATGGATTTAGGGTAAATTTCATATTGAGGATTTGCATTACAAGTATGAAGTAAATTTCATATGATGTATTTTAAAGTTGTCCATTCTGTGCATTTTTTATATCAGTGGACACCATTTATTTGCATTATGCACTTAGTTGGTAAATAAATGGTGTATGTGAATTTAATCTTTGTGGGTTCAGTTCAATACAGACCACATGAAGTTACAATGAAATAAAAATAGAATCCTATTTTTCAAAAACTTCACTGTATATAAGACAACTATAAGTTACATAAAACTGTGGGCTGGGTAGTTCATTCGTTATAGCCACTGACTATGGCCTGGATGGTCTGGGATCGAATCCCGGTGGGGACAAGATATTCCGCTCGTCCAGACCGGCCCTGGGGCCCACCCAGCCTCCTGTAAAACGGGTATCGGGTCTTTACCGGGGGTAAAGTTCAGCCGAGGCATGCTGCTGACCACTCACCCCCTTCTAGTGCTGCAGTCATGGAAGAGTAGAGCTATACCTCTACCCACTGTCTGGGCCACACCAGGCCTGTAACGCTATCACTTTACCTTTTACCTTTATGTTACATAAAACTATTTCTCACTGAGATTTGAAATTTTTACATGAAAGTTTGCCATAACATTATGTGTTTAAAATATTAAATGCACTGCATGCAGCAGAGACCTCAAAGAGAAATGAAATTTACTCAGTTGCTCAAGATATCCCCTGCTACTTACAAAGTCCGAAGTTTTTTGCAAGAGCTCACGATGTGCCCCTCTCCTGATCCAAATGACTCTAGTTCACAATCTTCCACCCTGTTTCTTTATGATTCATGCCAATATTATTCTCTCATTTATACACAGGGGAGCTGGGGTAATGTAGATGGCACATTGACTACACTATGAGCTGAATGTTCCAGGGTTCAAATCCTGGAGGAAGCAAGAGATTTTTCTACTCTCTGGAGATGTCCAGAGTGACCCTGGGGCCCACCCATCCCACCTATTCAGTGGGTATCAGAGGCTTCTTCTGGGGGGGGGGTTAAGTGGACGGCTTGTGAAGTTGACCATTCACCTCTATACAGTGCTGAGGTTAAGAATGTGTGGAGCCATACCTACACTTCTATATGCCTTCATGGTGTATACAGGGACAACTTTACCTTTACAATTTATATGCTGGTGCTGCAAGTGGCCTCTTCCCTTCAAGCTTTCTGTCCAGTGTTTGGTATGCATTTCTCTTCTCTGTCATGTATATTTACATGGCATAGGCTGGGGAGCCATTGGTAATTATTCCCATGACAGTTGCCAAAGTGCAGCTTGTTAATGGTGAAGGACTTGTGTCAGGTATTTCCTGAGATTTGATTTGGTGGAAGAGGTCTCCACATTTCCACCAGCTGCAAAATTCTGACATCTTTTCTTCTTTACCCCCCTGCCCCCCAGCATACACAATGGTAAGGTGATTTTGTCGGTTTTGAATGGCTTCTTGGTGCCTTCAATTTATTAAAATCAAAGTTTTTCTGAGCTTAATGTTCCAGTGATAATTAGAGTTGGATTAAATACGAACTTCGTCCATTTTGTCATTCATTGCACTACTACAATGGCCTGTGTGCATGCTTTAGCTAGCCAAGCTTGTATTTATTTAATACTAATACCATTACCCCTTTACCCCTCCCTCCTTCCTGTTGTACTGGGGTATTTGAAGTCACTTTTTCCTAGACAATAACTGTTAATAAATTAGTATATTGTTTCAGCAAATCTTCGAGTCCATCTGCGGCTTAATCACACTGAAGTGAAATCCATTCCATGCAATACATGCAGTCATGTATCTACATCAAAAAGAGCTTCAAAGGAGCATGAGAAGATCCATGCTGGTTTGTTACTTTGATTTTAGTCATTTTGATTATTTGGTCTTCCACTTCTCAGCTCTGATGTGACATTCAGCTTGAAAAGTAATGAGAAGGTTACATACTTCAATATGTTATTTTTATATCACTGTTGGGTATAAGGTAATTGTATTTCCCAGTGGCTGATTTTGGAAAAATAATGTTATTAAATTTTGGTGTGTCTGGCCTCCTTATTGGTGGGTTCATCTGTATGTGTAACTGCTTTTGTTACAATTTTGTTTTAGATGAGGTGCTAAAGTGTGGAGTCTGTGCGTACACCTGTATTAGCACTGCCAGTATGAAGAGCCATCTGAGAATACACACAAAAGACAAACCTTTTTCTTGCAAGCATTGTCCATACACTTGCAGGCAGCAGGGTAAGCTGTGTAGACTTCAGCATGTATAGGGAAATGTTTATGTTCTTTCTGGCTTTAATACTACCTTTGTCATAGAAAAGGCAAAGATAAAGTTGACCCAGTACTTAATTAAGCATTTCACCATGAAGATGTCGGGGAGGATTGGAGGTACAGTTCCACATCTTTTTAACTTCACTATTGACTGGAGGTGGGTGGTAAGCTGAATGTCCTGGCTACTTTGTCCCTGGAGAAAGAACACCAAGTACACGTTGGGTATGAGGGTGGGTAAGTCACAGATCTTTTCTGGGTGTGGTGGTAAGAGAAGATCCCAGCATGTCCCAGCCATCCAGCCCCATAGCCAAATCATTACTGACTGAGCTAACTTTGTCATGAATTTTACTTATTACTAGTGAATCAATGTATATGGTTATTTTAATAAGCTCTATTGTGTTGAATATTCTAAGACTACTGAATTATAATGAACTGTTGAATTTAAGAAAACTAATTAATTTACTATAAATGCTAATGTTGAGTGTACTGATGTACTGAACCACATGAAACAGAGGCACTGGAGTTACACCAATGTGCAAGAATAAGATGCTAACCATTATCTCAAGTGCGTAGGTATGATAATCCTATTTTGGTCGTTCACCCTGTCCTCCCCACCTGCTTTCATCCCAAACCAGTTGTGTCCCTGTTGTTCATGAAAAGTATGTTTTCAGCTACTCAGATGTTATGATGCAGTTAGTAGGGTGAGTTTGAACACTACTAAATACTAGTCCACTAAGTGTTAAAAAATATGTCTTATATTGATGAACATAAATATGAATGTAGTGTGGCTGTATAGCTGCTAACATGCAAGCTGAAGAGATTTGAAAGATTTTATTATCTTTTTATTTCAGGAATCCTAAAGGCTCACACAAAGAAGAAACATCCTGATTTGAGAGTTCCTAGGAAAGGAAAAAGTGCTTCAAAAGAACCAACAGCAGGAAAAGTTGGGTTTTCCACTCGTAATGTGCCAAAGTCCATAGCTCACTCCAAGCCATTCTGCTACAAATCATACAAGTGTACATCTTGTGATGCAGCATTTGTCCGAGAGGATTCTTGGAGAAGTCACATGAGGCAACACCAATCCCAAGAAACAGTTCTTTCAGGCGTTGTTTCAGTTACTGCTAACAGTCTGGTTTCAGAGTTGGGCAGCTGTGAGCGACAGAAGGCGGTCAACATGATAGAAACAGACAGTCTTCATGGCACTGCTGATCTCCTTCAACATGAATCATTTATGTTGTCACTGGACAATCAGAACACAGGTTCTAAGGAAGTAACAAAGTTAGATCAGCAGTTTCAAAAATCAAAAGACATAACAGCATGTCCAGAATCAGTTAACAGGTCAAAAGAACTGAAGGGTGGTTGTGAGAAGGAAGGGCAACTGGTACCTTCATATGAACGAGATGAAACCGAGCCAGTGTTGGTTTATGTTCCAAACTCATCAATGCGAGAAGGTAATGTTGATGACAGTTTACGCAGTGCTGAAGTATTAGCTTCATTCAATCAGGGTGCTCCAATCCTGGTAACTGGTCGTTGTAGTCAGTACATTACTTTACCTACAGATCAGAATCTTGTGGAGCAACTGGCAGCAACCCTTCAACCTGGCACTACCTATCAGTATGTTCTTTCCAGCACAATGGGGAATGAGGCAACATTTATCCAAACTGCCTCTGACAGTGAGTCTGAACTTGCATCCCATGTTGATACTCCTGTCCACATGCCGTCCATTATCTCTCTGCATATGGAAAAACAGTCAGATGTTAAAGATGAGAAGTGAAATCCTGTCAGAATTTTAAAATTTCAACCTTCAAGTAAACTTATATCAATATTCAGCCCATATGTTGTATATTGTCTCTAAAAGTTGTGAGAATGCTCTATCAATACACAGCAAGTAACAGTATGACTTTCAGCTAGGTGGTGATAATTCTGCATGTAATTAATCTCACATATGCCATACTAAGCTTCTTCTGTCACTCTGAAGCTGTTTACTGATAACGTATACAGTAGCACTCCTGGTAATGTGGACAATTCTGAGTCATCTATAGCCACGCCGCCCCCCTGCCCTGGTGATCCAGTCATGGCTCAGATCACCGGGAGGAAATCTGTGACAAACCAACCCTGAGACTGGTGATATGGGTGAAGTGGGAAGAGTCAG
>Ga0131853_10004948_pt1 | contig 23984 bp, 17 predicted proteins | sample TergutLab28metaG_FD_92764 | JGI IMG/M metagenome (GOLD analysis project Ga0131853, IMG submission 92764) | Labiotermes labralis P1 segment gut microbial communities from Petit-Saut dam, French Guiana - Lab288 P1 (version 2) (version 2) | ecosystem: Host-associated > Arthropoda: Insects >...
ACATAACACCAGCACGCCTCAAGTAAGCCTACACAACACAACAAGTACTCGCTAGCTCCTGAAGATGGACTTATTAACGTCTGAAACATGTTGAGCAATATATAATAAAGCAAGTGTCATCTAATTGGTCAACCTTTATTGAAATATCAAGATGATGCACGGTCCAATACGCATAAGATACAAATCTAATATTCATCATATATATATATATATATATATACCCTTTACCCTAACTACTATCTCCCTCAAAAAATAGGAAACAGAAGTTCGAATAGGTCAACGAAAATCTTACAGGACTCGAAAATGACCCAATTCTCGAGTAAAATGTTCCAGAACTCGCTTCTGCGACCTATATACACATTATCACCCCACCACCTGAAGAACGCAAATGTGTCAATACCAACGTACGCGACACAGTGGACGAGAGCTATGAAAGAGAAAAGTGCATGGACTGTCCTGAACGGAATGTACAAAGACATGCCCTTAAAAAAACCCCCAAATTATGCACCGCGTAACGACGGAATAACAGTACGGGGCTTCAATACAAGAAGTTTCTGAAAGCGACACAAAAGGCCTCTGTTTCGTTTCTTAGAATTCATTCTTCCCACGTTTTAAAACTCCACCAGCACCATTTTGGAATATGCGAACTCATAAATACATTGCTCTCCCTTACATCCCTCTTTTCTGTACCATAAACGAACCTCATCCGACCACCCACAAGCGACTACAAATTTCAAGGCGCTAACAAATTTATTCCGTTCCTATTTAAAAGTGACATTGCAGAAGAAACTGCAGGGACACCCTGCGGAAACAACGTGAGGTGCACTGCAAACTGTCGCTGGAAAACCTCAACGGACCAACACAAGTAGAAGACCTAAGAGCAAACGGAAGGATAATAATAAAACGGACCAAAGTATTGAGGACTGGATTTATATGACACAAAACAGGATCAAACAATTAGGTCTTACGAACTCGGCAATGAAACTGCTGATTTTATTAGAGACGAGAAATCTGCTGAATGGTCCAGCGCCTGCTACGTTCTCCTGCGGAGCAGTAAGGGTACAGGGTATAAATCCTAACTTCGTAAATAAAGAGTAAACAGGTGCAAAAATATGTCTTAAAATTTCATTAAAATAATATTAAACGAACAAGACTCGTGGAACTTTTGTTGCAATTGAAAAGCAACAAGTATTACAAACACTGAGTTTTGTCTGTAGCATTAGGTATCCAGCATGCAATGTGAATGCGCCATATTGTCATCAGTGGCCTGTCCGGCTGTTCAATATTTTGTCACATTATCCCATAAAGGGCGAGATTTTCAAAAACAGTTACTGAATATAAAATGTGTGTTTCGATTTTCTCTACAACATTTGTCTGAAACACTTCTCATTCTAAGAAGAAACGAGTGAGATATGATCAAAAATGCATATTGGTCTTCACGTAAAGTACCCGTAATTCTTGTCAGATAATGAAACATGAATTTTCTCAACAGATTTTCGGAAAATTCTCAACCAAATTTCTTTAAAATCCCTCCAGTGGGAGTTGAGATATTCCATGCGGACGGACATGACGCACCTGATAGACGCTTTTCGCAATTTTGTACACTCGCCTAAAAACGAATCTGTTAAGGATGTAGAGGGGAAATAGCTGTTGTTTGTTATGAGATACATTTTAAAACACAAACTCTGTGAGCAGAATGTGGAATTCTTTAATGTTACTCCTCGCTTGTATTCGGCAGGACACCGGGAAATCGGTTATCCTAACTGGATTTCCGTGAATTTCCTCAGTCTCTAATAACAAATTCCGGAATACGTGGTAGAATACAGTTCTGGGATTTATGAAGTCGCGCCAAGTATGATGTGACACACAAACAAATTGTAAGTAGCTGCAGCTGGTTCACGTTATGACTGCCAGAAAAACAAAGTTATAGCTGAATCAATTCATCCGTAGCAGCCCCGACGTAAGTAGTAGTAGTAGTAGTATTTGTTGTTGTTGTTACGCTTGTCGCGGTCATCGTCGTAAAAGGGTGGGGACGTGAAGGCCCTGCAGATGATCCAAAGAGTAAGCGGCCATCAATAACTTGAAACCCGGAAGTAAGTCAAAAAGGCCCTGAAATAGTGGTCAAAAACCGTCGGATAATTCTTAAACGGATAGAGGGGCGACTGCACATAGAGTGGGAGATGATTTGTAGGATTCTTCAAGAGAATCTATGAAAAAGGAAGATGTGCGCGCAGTCTGTTCCACACAGACTTACGGATGAGCTCGTTATGCCGTGATAATGAAGCGCTTCCTGGAGAACTGCGGCATGATCAACCACCCACCCGATCCACCTGCCCTCGCACCACCCGACTTTCTTCTATTCCCTAAAACACAGACCGCCTTCAAAAAACATTCCAGGTCGTCGAAAACACCAATAAGAACACAACCGCCAAATTAAATGCAGTTCCTTTCGAAGCTTTCGGTGACGCTCTTGTGAGACTCTCAGAAGGCTCTGAAGAATGGTTACAGTCAAGGGAAAGAAAGAAAGAACGAAAGAAAGAAAGAAAGGAAAAATAAAATGGTCCTTTTTATTCCATGAATATCTGTTCTTAGGGCACAGACGTCGGAAATTTTTGTTCGAAAGCGTACTACCTCTAATAGGCCACGACAGAGTCGTTCCGAATCATTTACAAATTATCCTCCATACATCACCCTACAGTCGACGCCAAGTATGTGCCAGATTCGTAAAATCAGAGGGACGGTAATTTAACTCGGTACAGAGTGCCACTGAATGCAAGATTAGTAAGTCGACTCACTCCATTTAGTATCGAGAGGTGCATAAAAACAGTAACGACCGTGAAAACGCAGTTCTCTGATTATATCCCTCACATAATACGCAATAAGTGTGAGTTACACCATCTGCATGAGTCACGCCCCGGTTGGAATGGTTACTGGACTAGCTTGTTCTCTGTCAGTTACGTACTGACAGACAGCTTATTCTCCGTAAGATACGCGCTGAGGCCGAAGAAACAGTTCAGTGTAGAGCATACGCTATAACAGCACCAACAGATGGCAGCACCGTAATAGAGGAGATTAACGCTCCTTTTGCTGCGCTGATAGAGAAACGGCCGATGACAGAGGCCATGAAGTAGCGCGCGAATATGTTATGGCATATTGCCATGGTTAATACACGAGTTCTCTGTGAGATATGGGCCGAGGGCAACAAAGAACTTATCATCATTGAGACGGATTTCAGTAGGACAACAAAGGTTACGCAAGAGCTTGATTTGTGAGTGACGTCAGAGATTAAGGCGATCCGTCATACGACCGGGCACGTGTATAGTGCACAGTAACTGTCACGCGAGGCAAGCAGTATCACACTTTTGACTACTGCCCATAAAATACTCAATACTTATTTATCGTAACATTTCTACTTTTTCGTCGCCTCTCCCAAGCAACGTCTAGGTACTGCACCATCACACGGTAAGTAACACGTTCGATGAAGAGTCCGATTACCGCCAGGTCTACGTGCAGCACATCCAACACCCACGTGCGATTCGAATCTTCCCCACAACATTAATAGCGACGTAATGCAACACAGCGACAGTCTATTTACTATGCAGATGGATTCACTCAGTTCATCAAAATAAATTAGACGCTCTGAACAAAGACAGTAATGTGTAGTGCACTTCTAGGAAAGTAACACAACCTGCCAGTCCGCTTTTCTTTTCAAGGTTAATAAAAAAAACAGGTGGCTGCTACAGGAAAACACTTTCAGGCAATCGTGGAACGCTGTAATTATCGCAAACCTTAAACACATTTTTGTTCCCTTGACGTGTTAAAAGATTAATTTTATCAAGCGGGGTCAAAGAAATAAGTCTCCTCATCGCATTGTCTTCTGGCAGATCGCACTGTGTCAGGGAATAACAATAAAATCATAAATGTAAAATACTGCAGAGATCTATCTGTTTTACGAGCTGAATTCATTCCTCGAAAACCGCTCGTAAGATGAAGACACGCAAAATAAATACTTTTCATCGTTTCCACAGCTATAAATTTTAGTCGTCCCAGAGGCAAAAAATTTCTCTCCACACAAACAAAGCTCATCTTGATACATCACATAACGGCAACCAAGCACAAAAAAAAATAAGATGGTTGGATAATTTCTATACTTAAGCAACAGTCCTTATCCTTTAGCCCAAGCATAAACAGCACATACACCATTAAAATTGTATAGTAAGTGCAAAAAAGTTAAATGCCCTCCTCATCATAAATACAACACACAAAGTTCCATCAAGATTTAATCGACAAGAAATGATTTGACACCGAGAACAGCAAACTGCGCAATAAAGCTAAGAGAACAGTGAAGGACGCTGCGATGCTGCTGCTTCTGCGCAGACTGCTCAGATATGCGGGGACTTTCTGCGCATTCGAGCAGATTCGGGAACCGACGACAGCAGTGAAGAGGCGCCTCGAACAACTATCGTTTTGCGAAATGAAAGGGCCCGTGTGTAAGAGAAATTTACATCGCAGATTGAAACAAAAAAAGGGGGGCCCTTAATTTGCGTATCTCGCATAAACGAAGACTAGTAAACCAACCGCTGATGTAACGAGGAATTACTTTATCGGAGGAACTACCGTCTCTAGCGCCAAAGTAGTAAGGACGGACATAGCCATGCTAATACTTGTGCGCCACGCTTGTTCCTCGAACATCGCGGCGGGTGGGTATCATTCCTGTCTCGCATTCGGCTCAGAACTCGGTCCGACAGCCTGAAGGAAAGAGACTGATTGCAAGGCTGAGGCACAGACGGGAAGATATTAAAACATAGTCGCAATTGGGTGTGGACTGGATTTATTACGTTCTAGTGGCTAGTGGTGAGCTCTTGTGACCATGTAATAAATTTTGAGTTCCAAAAAATCCCGGGGAATTTCTTCTTCTTCTGGCTTATCACGGAGCACTCTGTTCCATTTAGTTACTGATTATTCTTTTGAGGATCAGCCTGTTATATCATAACATCGCACTGTGAGGCATATAAACGACGGCAAAAATTCACAACACTGTTTTGGATTTTCGACAGTTAACTATGAACAGTACATGTATTTTAACGAGAAATATCTAAAAATGGAACAAATAAACAGAGAGCTTCAATCAAAAGTAGTGGAGACGATACTTTCCCTTCATCTACTTAGATCACTTCCATAAAATGTGTCCAATCCAGCTGACAATATGATTTGTATATTGTATTATGGGCAAGTAAGAGAAATCGAGCCGAGTTAGGCGGGGCGCGAAGAAATTTAAGCAAAGCTGTATCAGGTCACTTAGCTCCACTACAGGAGAACGAAATTAGACGTAAATTATGTCTGTCAGTTAGGAATATGTGCACATGCATAAAAGTTATGCCTCCCCCTCCCCCCGGCCGGTCCGTCCATACATATTCCGCTTCTTCTCGTGGCATGTCCATGTTTCGTAATCTGAGGAGTTCCAAGTAAGCTAAAGTTTTTGCTACACGAAGACGTGATTGGAGCAAGCAAGGGAGACATTCTTAACGACTAAATTCAAGGTTTCTTCCTGCACACATAAAACTGAGAGCACCAAAATGGAAAAATATGTGTTAAGCAGGTTCTAATAATAAAAATACCATTACAAAACTTTACTAGCTTGCTGTTAATAACTTTGTGCTGGGGATGTTTTAATTTTGTCCCTTTATTTTGACGAAGGCTACGTGACGTCACGTTTCATCACGATAATGCATATCTGACGTCACAAACGTAACGTACGCCTGCGCCATTACGACGAACAATCTGTGGTGATTCATCCATGATGCTCCAACGGCCAGAGGCCGACGGCATGTACAAACCCATTGTTATGGCAAGGATAAGATGGCTGCACTGTTCCGCAGAGATGGGACACCGGAATTCTATCTGACTTCTGGCAAGTCAGACTCGGCTACCGTCAAATTTCCTGTTTTGATCAGAATTGCAGTACCACCAGGCACCGAATATATTAATAACATACAGTTTGTACTTTTCTGATTTAATTTTATAAATACTTTATACGTGTTTTTATTTTCCTTCAAATATATTAAAACAACCTATTAATGCGATCAACATCTTTGTGAATTATGAAAGACATATAATTCCCAAACAATGTCGCGTACCAACAGACGACCCTCCGCGCACCACGGATTGAAGAGCACTGCTCTAGGATATGACGTCATGTCTAACGACAAATAGTTGACGAGGTTTTGGAAAAGCCAAATACCTTCACCTTCACGGTGCATGCACTCTTCGCGAAGCGCACAGTCCCTGGACAGGGTGGGACAAAGCTCTTCCGAAATATCGGTATATATCTACCTACCAACAAGGCGTCACATACCACAAGAGATGAATTGACTATTAAGAGTAACGCCTAAAACTAAAATTTAATTAGAATGTGAGCATCCCAACAATGTATGAAAGTCGTATATTACATAACATAACAGCTAAAACCTACACTACACATTCTGGTGTGATATCGCAGTCCAATTCGGTCCAAGTCCTTCTGTTTTCATGGTATCCGAATCTTTTTTACAGCCATCGGGTAGAAGTCCTTGGACAGGGGATCGGCCGGCTCACAAGGCCTCCACCTATCCAGGTTATCAAAGACAAAGAAAAACATCGAGTGACAAGTCGGTGCCCCAAGTACGATTCGAATACACTACCCTAGTGTCACAGCTATAAAAGACAGTCGCCTTACATCGTGCAGCCAGGCAAAAAATTAACATGTGCTGGATCATTATTCAGACCGTAGCTTTCGGCGTGACCAAGAACTACTCCAAAACATTGGCTGTGCAACATGAAAGCAGGGGATTCAGTCCCCGCTCCTGTCTGTAATGAAGTGAGAGAGAAGAAGCATCCTGTGCGTAACACAATTTGCAACAACAAACCCTGTAACAGAGAGACGAGGCACATAATCTCGTTAATCGTGTACATCGGAAAACAAGACAAACCCTTAATTACTGGAGCTTCATTTCATTACAAAGTACGCCTTGCGCACCATCGCACACGACACGACGCAGCTTGTTCCATTGCGCGTTGGCCTCTGGAGGCTACAGCAGGGTCACTGAAAACGTTCCATGCGGCCACGCACTTAAAGAGATGGGTAAGTACATCGTGGGTTGTAAAATGATTGTGGATCGAGTTTCTATATTTAAAGGATTCGGAACTGAACTTGAGACATTCTGAAAACGAATATGACACCAGAATAATATAACCACTACCTACCGGACGAACCAGGAATAGCTGCTGTCCTCATTAATTTGCTGTTATTGTTATTATTATTGTTTTTATCTTCTGTAGTCGTTATCATTACTGCAAGTACAGTTGTTTGCCAAACGGAACCTTACAGATCTCTCTCCCAAGACTTCTTGTGGCTGATATCTCTACTACCACCCAGATATACCGGCTCTACGTGATTTGACGTTTTCACAACGGCACTGATGAAGATTCAAGTGATTTGGGACGTTGCGGCGTATCGGCAGCTATGTACAGTACCTGCCAACAACAAGTAGCAATCCAAGACCTCACCCTTCGAACTCCGACTCCTTCAGTTTCTTTGCGATCCTCCAGCAAAGGCAACTACCCTGACGTCAGGTATACAACATACACCTTAAACAATGGACATGTTCCAACATAATGAATCAACCACTGCAGCAAGTATTTCAGAGAACACCATTTAAACTACTCAGCCTACTACAACCAGCACGAAGAAGCCTGTTTCCGAGTTCCAGGGCATCCCTACCTCTACGATGCCGCGAAAGCCGGTCTAACCTTGTTACTTGCGCGGCAGCGTGCTTGTAGCAAAGGTCCTCTGTGCAGCTGCTCTAAAAACTGAAAGGTTTCCTATTCAAATGTAGTTATCTGGGCCCATAAATGAATTTCCTGCCATCTTGGCGTCTGAAGTGTTGTTCAGGAAAAACAGAGCGACCTTCATTTTGTTTGCCCTGATTTAGACCCTGTCTCCAGTACCGACAACTCTACAAGTGAGGGACAATTTGGAGCCGAGATCCAGAATGTGGAGAGATTTACCTCCACGCTATGTACACGTCTTCAGGACATAATACACATACTTCCCCCCCCCTCCCTTAAGTGTGACATCCCCGTTGTGTTGAACATATGCCAAAATGTGTATTTTAATACATATTTCAGCGCAGAAGTAAATTAACCCTTTTTTGTTAAGTTCAAATCCAAAATGCATCAATATATTTGTAATATACGTCTTGAATACGGTGCCTAAAACAAACACATAGGCCCTACAGGTCCGGGAAAGCCCTGTCTTTCCATACCTATATTAAATTAAATATGGTATAAACTGCTTAATGAAAAGGAGGTATAGTGAAATTAATCTTTATTTACATGGGCGTATTATAATGTACGACTACTTCTTTATGCAAAGCACAAACACCACTTCTCAGACTTTTTAAAATGGCTCGTCGTACAAAATAACACAAAACAAGTTCTAAAATTGTAATATGAAACCTTATGGATTTGATAAGTATTGAACGAAATGCAATCAAATATACTTTTACCTTAGATGTCATTATATTACAGGTTAGGCCTTATATAGTAAGAATTATGTCACTTTAGAGTACAGTTTTGCAGCGCCGTGCTTATGTAGGTAAATTAGCGCTATATTTGCAGCAAAGAAGCATCGAGGCCAATGAGGCATGCATAATCAAGCTGAACACTTTTTCGGACACAACCTGAATCTTTCACACGGTAATTCACGTATACTCGTCATACGTCTGCTCTGTAGACTTAAGCCGGCGATTTGATCAAGATTCTACACAGTCAGCCCAAGAGGCCTTGAAATGTGTAGTTCTGTATGTCACAAGGAGACAGTTTTCACCGAAAGCAGTAAAATGCAGTGAACTTCTATGAATCTGGGTAAATGCTTGGCCGGCCTACAAAGAGCTTTTTTTTATATATTTAATTTCCCATACTTATAAGAATAGGTATTAGAAACATCAATGGAAAATATTTGGTAGGAAGATGTTATGTAGGAGATTTGGTAGGCCTTCTGACAACTGCAGGCGCACAACTGTTCACATCTTACATAAGAATCACTTCATGGTAACATATTTCACGACAAAATCAGCAACAACAGTAAAAAAAGAGAGGACAGAGTAAACTACACAAGTATTTCACGTGTGTTATTTGCCACTTTGAACACCGCGTTCACCTTGATGTTCATTTGCTGCAGTTACAAGCAACCAGGGCAGGGCGTGTGGTCCGCTCGTCCCGGGCAGCAGAGTACACGATGCAGCAAAGTAAATACATTAAATGGGTAGGGTGGGGGTGGGAAGGAGAAACTTGATTTTCTGCGCTTGACAAATTTTAAATTACTGAAACAAATGAAGGGGAATTCAACTGCGATTTTTTTAAATTAGTAATTTTTTAGAGGAATTGTTATGGCTATTGCTCGCTCCGGGCGTCAAAAACCTAGCAACGCCACTGGTTAAAAGTACCGCTCTGAAAACATTCACGGTACACAAAATCTGAGCACAGTCAAACGTATTTCTTGCTACATCTCGTTAAATAAATAACAAGAATTCAAGATCTTAATGTGACCCACAGGTCTACTGTACGTTAATGTATCACTTTCGTACGGTGATGACATTCTGATCTATCGACAGGGCATAACAATTTCATTTTTACCCTTCATCCTTCCACCGCCCCCCCCCCACAATCCATCTCTAGCATCTACTGTTACATCTACCTATTTTCCCATTTCCTCTTATCCTTTTTGTTCTTGTAGCACCCTCACCTTTCCAAAAATAGGCAAATGTAGGCGCATCAGATCACTATGTGTTAACCGCTTTCATCTCCTGAACAAACCGATCGCTTTGTACGAACATTTACGTACACATTTTGCCAATAAAGAACATCCCACCGCCATACTTCTAATCTCCTACAATTAATAATAATAATAATATCTATTATAAGAAGGCGATGCAGAAATATATGGATGATGAAAATTTGATGCCAAAAGTGCAGAAAGTGTGCTGCAGTGCATCAAAAGGATGCAAAGATCAGCTGCTAATTTCAAAAGCAATACTACAAGAACGTAAGCGCAACAAAAAAAAATTGTGTACGGCATGGATTATCAGAAAGCTTTCGACAGGGTGCCACAGAGTTGGATAATCAAATCCCTAGAGTTAATTGCGATCAATAATAAAGTTATATCATTCACCAAGAAGGTCATGAGCTACTGAAGAACACGTATGCGCCTACACACAGAAAATAAGCTAATAGAAACAGACGACATAAAAATACAATGTGGAATATTTCAAGGAGACTCACTATCACCACTGCTATTTTGCATTTGCTTAATCCCTCTCACTAAATAAATGAATAGGTTGAACACAGGATACGAACAGCACACAACAAAGACAAAAATATCACATCTACTTTACATGGATGATTTGAAGTTGATCGCTAAATCAGAGGAAGAACTCCAAAAAACAGATACAAACAGTTAAAAGCTTCAGTGATGAAACCCATGTGGAATCTGTACTTGAAAAAATGTGCAAAGATTGCATTTAAAAGAGGCAAACTAGTTCACTCGCAAAATTTAGTGACCGACATCAACAGAGAAATACAAGAGCTGGAACAGGAGAAAACGTACAAGTACCTTGGGATTGAGGAAAGCGAAGGCATACAAAATCAACAAATGAAAGAAAGATTGAAGCAGGAATACAGCAGGAGATTAAGAATGATACTGAAATCTGAACTGAACGCCAGGAATAAAATTACAGCAATTGGAGCATTAGCTGTCCCAGTGTTGAGATACAGTTTTGGTATAATTAACTGGAGAACTGAAGAAATAAAAAAGATGGACAGGAAGACTAGAAAGATGCTAACAATGTATAAAATGCATCATCCAAAAGCTGACATAGACCGGCTATATGTAAAAAGGAAAGAAGGAGGGAGAGGACTGGTGCAAATCGAAGCGGCATATAAAGCAGAAATAATTAATAATGTAGAATACCTTAACACAAATTACAAAGAAGACCAGTTTGTAAATATTGTTAGAAGCCACGAAAGCACTCAAACAAACATGAACTCAATAATTAAGACATCAGCAAAGATGACAGAATAATTAAGTCAACCAAATGAGAAGAGTGACGCAAAACGGGATGGAATACAGGACACAAAGGCAAGATTGGGAGAGTTCCTAAAAAATGGAAAACAACGTAATGCATGGGCAGTACATTAGAAATATAGATAGGCAGCTTATTACTGAAGAAGACACGATCCTCTGGCTATCGAAGGGAGACCTAAAAGCAGAAAATGAAAGTGAAATAGTGGCAGCACAAGACCAGACGCTACAAACAAAATATTATGCGACAAAAATATTGAACACAGAGAAAGACAGCAAGCGCTGACTTGCCAACAATTTGACGAGACAATAGACCACATAATATCAGCATGCCCAATACTGGCAAAAGAACGGTACATAAAAAGACATGATAGTGTGTGTGCACAACTACAATTCAACATATGCAAGGAAACAGGGGTACAATTGTACAAAAAACACTGGTATGAACATGTGCCAAAATCAGTAGAAACAAGTCAAGGAGGCAAGGTAACCATATTGTGGATTCAACAAGTACAAACTGACGGAACTATCCCCAACAACAAACCAGACATTACAAGCCGTGATAATGAAATGGGAACATGTGTGTTAATAGACGCTGCAATCTCAGGAGACGGAAATGTGATTAAAAAGACGAGAAGATTCTAAAATATAAAGACCTTACAACAGAAATACAGTGCATGTGGAATGTAAAAACAAAGGTGATACCAGTAATAATAGGGGCGACTGGGACTATTTCAAAGTCATTCAGAAAATAAGTGAGCAACATACCAGGAAATCATGAAGTCAAGGAACATAAAAAAAACAGCCATATTGGGCACTGCACCCATACTTCGGGAAGTACTAATGTAAAAGTACAATAGATTCAACACTGAAACTAATGATATTAAGTACCATGAATATTAACAACAGAATAGGTGCAACACTGTATTCCCTAAGGACATAGTTTGTCTCAGGAATATAAGTATAAATACCCTGCATAAAGGAGGTGATGATGATGATGATGATAATAATAATAATAATAATAATAAGGGGCATTCGCCAACTTCTGGGACGACAGTGACGTTACTTACTACTGGGTTCCGAAGTGACCCAAATGTATTGGAAAAAAATAACAATTTTTTACAGGGCAATGTTTATTTTACGTACTGTACAACACAAATGGTCGTCATGAAAACATTTTATTAACCTTTCAGTATGATGGTTATAACTAACGAACCGATGGCACTGGAATTTCGTACAGCAAGATAATAAAACAAAATAGAAGAATATGAAACGTTGTCTGTAAATCAATAGTTACTAATTTAATGTTTTCCATCCCGAAGTGTTACAACAAATAAATACAAACGTGTCAGTCAATATCACAACAATTTTATTTTATATTCAATAAAAATAGTATAATGTCAGGGCGACATGTTTCGACCTTTATTTGGTCATCTTCAGGCCCTCTGATAAACAGATCCAAGAGCTATCTACACTTTCAATGCATTGCGGGATCCCAAATGCTTACAGATTATATTACGGGAATGTCAAATACATGAGTTTGTATATATTAAGATCTATGTAACAGTCTTAGCATTAAAAAGTTAAAAATTATTTGAGATGGTGGTATACTAAAACCAGTTGTGTATAAAAGACTGCATAAAAATTTGGTTTTACTTTTTAACCTTTTGGCGCCGGAATTATTTTATAAATTTTGGCACACCCTGTATATAAAATGTGAATAATACAGGAACTAAATACGTTAGAATTATGAAACAAACTGCATTTTGGAGAGAAAAAAAGGAGAGTATATACCACGTTTAAAATATTTAGTACCTATATTTGTTGAATAAATATATAAAATGCAACTTTAGAGGTTAGCGGTGCGGTACGACCACTATAGTTGACATTAGGCGTCAAAGGGTTAATTTTAAAACTGAATATAATACTAATAATAAGACAGTAATCGCGCTAAAAACTGTGTAAAGAGAGGGGGGGGGAGAGAGAGAGAAACTTTACAAGTTCTGCTCAAAAGTCGGTGTTTGTATCACGTGTATTTTCACAGCACTACGTTGGTCTAGAGAAATCTGAAAATAAATATTATTGCACAGTGTTCGTCTGATCTTTACAAGTTTCGCAATTGGATTTAAGGTGACAACAACACACCTTCCCACTCCTTCTGGAGATACGTTACCAGGCGCAGACATGTGGACACAGTTACTTTGTTGTGCTGCATGACGAGACGCAGGGGCTGTCATCAAAGGCAAGGGGGAGGCAATTAATGACTCAACGCGCGATGGAGGGGACTTCTCTTGGCCTCGGCTCAAAATTGCGAAGAACTGTTACAGAAAGCAGATGTACAGGTGGCGGCAAACTGTGGAAAACGAATCCAGTCGTCACTGAGACACCTCCTAGCAGCAGCATCTGAAGTAGCAGTAGTACACCTGAAGTCCCGTTTTTTACTGGCCGGGACGAAGAAGAGACAAGCTCGGGACGAATCCAATTGTAGTCGTTGCTACAAAACCACCGTCCTCACTACAGCCACATGCAGACAGGCTGTGGCGCCCAGCCAGACCATGGGTAACAGCCATAAGGAGTTACAGCGGCCGTAAAGTGAAAGCGATCACTCAGCTCCTTGTACAACTAACGCTTAATTCTGACTACTACTACTACTACTACTACTGCTGCTGCTGCTGCTACCGCCGCCGCTGCTGCTGCTGCTACAATGCGGATTATTGGGTGTACGTTTCTAACCAAAGGAATCATGATCCTCTAGTGTAAATCGAGTAAACTCCCTTCTCACGCATTTTGTTGGCAAGTGGCATTCTTGTGCGCAGTTTGAATCGATTGAGCCAACCGGAGCTGCTAAACGTGGCTCGACACGTGATCTGATCCACAAACTCACTAAACTTCTCCAAAATAACAGCGTTTCTTTTGCGAATTACATTTCTTGTTCATACTAGAAGCTGAATCAGAAGGAAATGAGCTGCTTGTCGTAGCTAATAGACGGTGAGGGCCCGCGGGTCACTGACAGAGTTCAATGGCGGACTGCGGTGTGTCGATTGCCAGAGATCAAACGAAAATATACTTTTCCTTGTTACCGTCGTGTAGGTCTAATTAAGTCGTCTGGGGTGACGTGAATGAGGAAACCCCCCAAGGTAAGGGGGTTAATTTACCAGAGCACACAGCAACGCTCCTTAATTAGATGCCGACAATACGACGGCAACTCAGGGTACATCCGGCCCGAGATTAAGGACCCTTGAGGGCCTCTGTTCTATCACGACAGTCTTTCATTTGTTTAATGGCACTCCATGCCGCATGAACGCCCATAAAACGAAGTATGCAGAATGAAAGGTCCTGCGTTCGAACCTGCAAATCTTCCGATTTATGTACCTCCGTGGTGTCTTGTGTTGGTCCTCCAATTCAAAGATGCAAACAGTCTACAAGAATCTTAGCTGGTAAGGTACGCAGTCTTGGATTAGGTTCGAGGTTTCAGCCTCGCTCTATCATAAACGTGTGGTGCCGAAACAGTCTGTTTGCTCTTCAACGTATAACAGTTCACGCCGTAGAAACATTTGGGGTTCTCGAAAATATCGCTCACTACTCTCACTTCGAATGTGATCATGATCTTCAACTATACGCAGAATATGGTTCAACTGATTGTGTCAAAACTGTGCCAAATATCATCGCCCCTTAAAATTCCTACGGCCATTACAGTACCTGGGTGACGTAAGTAACTGAGTGAAGTAACTTAAAATTTCATTGCTGTGGTTACCGGGTTACCACCAACAGATGAGAGTAATGCGATAAGTTGGATTGACGCTTGCTTCTTTTCCATGGTTACCGGCTTTGAATGGTATCGATAGTCTGGCTAACAAACATTTGCGAAGAACATTGTAATAACCGAATTACTGAACAACTTTAGTCAAACGCGATTTATGATTCCTTAACATATTATTGTTCAATACCGATTATTATCGATAGACAATATATCGTTACATGTCACTCCAAACACAAAGTCATCTTATAAAATGTTGAAAGGCTAGTTATCATTTTATTCAATAAACTATAATTAAAAAGACACTTCAATCGCGTGTTTCCGAATTATTTTTCACAACCCTACACGAATCAAATTTACGTTGGTCTTATACGAGGAAGTCACCATGAAACGCTCAAGACACGCATTATAAAGGAGAAGTTTTGTCAGATAAAAAAATATTCACGAAAATATTGTAAGTGCAATATCTTCTTGTTTCAAAGGATGTGTTCCCCTTTTCTCGCGAAACCAAATGATGAATTTGAAAGAAAATAATTTAATAGCCAGAGTTGTGATGACTTCATCAATTATCATGAATCAGGAACTTTCTGACAACGGACGGAGCGCATTAGTGTGCATTATGTCAACTCCGTTGTCATAAAGCAGCCCATTTCCAGTACAAATTTAAGTACCGAGACTTCTTGTTTGAAACGCGGGACATCTACATGATTTCATCATACAAATGATACTGTGGCCGACCTAAATACTTCCTCTAGCACTTATACTTCAACACTAAACTTGCATCGTCTTCGCTAGTACCTACCTGTAGCGCATAATTCAACAATGATCTCGCATTTACAGTCTCACGGATGTTCCGGTTTCAAAGCTACATGGCATTTACACATCTGTGACCGAGTACCAATACTTACAAAGCAGTCTGCTTCAGAAATGTACGGTGTTTCAAAAATCATGCGGTTCATAATGATGAGGTGTCGAAATCGAACCCTCTGGACTGAAACAACCGTTTAATATATACAACACTAAGCCTCATTACATTTTGAGACTCTAAAGGAAGCACATAACGAAACCCGATGGGAATTTTGTACAGTTTCGCAGCACAGGATACCAACAAAGTACCTTCACTTATTAAAAAAAAAAATAAGCGATTACAAGCACGGTTTCTAATTTACTGCAGGTACAGACTTCATTTTTTGTATCTCGCTTTATGCTGATAATAACGAAACGTCAGAAATGTGGAAAGAAAATCCTTACGGTTTATACCGATTCCTCAATTTCCAATGGCACACAGAAATTAAATATTTAACATCTTTACCTATGCAGGATAAGAAAGTGATAACAGCCAAGACATTTAGTTGTGGCATATCTCAGTTTAAGCTGAACTAGTGATATGCGTGCTGCAGTGAAGACGCGGTAGAGGAAGATTGCCGCTTATTCTTACAACGGCCATCGAAGTTGGACACTACCACTACTGTCCTCTCGAACATCGAACTGCGAGTGGATCTTCTGCGCATGCTCAAGGTTAAGGGCTGCAACAGACCATCTACTGTGCAGGATATAGCTTGTCGGTAAAGAGATATGGTATCTACACGGTAAATAAAGATGCTTAGAACATACTATGACGTTCACGCCCTGTTACTTGAAATGCAAAATATAAACGAGAGGTCCTGGAATGTATGTTTAAGTGGTACATTTTTAAAAACACACAAGACAGCAATAAAACACATATTTCTGAAAGATGACTGGCATCCCAACCAGGGGCATGAGATGTGAGACCCATCACAAACAACCATCTGCAGGAACATGCTGCAAGCTCCCCTCAAAGTTACAATAAAATACAGCCACATATCTGACATGACATAAACTTCAAATTGCATGTTAAAACTCACCTGGAGAATAAAACTGAAAACCATTCGAAGTGGTAACAAGTCCTTGTCACTAAACCAACAGGAAACGAAGAGCAACAAAAACGGTAGTCAAATTTCGGAATTCTCTTACAAAACCTCATGACTTTAAAAAACAGTCTAGATTCGATTGCTATAGCTCATGTTTATTCGTGTATTTCGGGACGCTGTACCAAATTCTGAACTTACACAGTGAATCATGACTTGGGTATAGCGACTAAAAATAACAATTTGGGGGGGGGGGTTAAAAATCTATCCTTACGGTACCATTTTCGTGTTTTTCTGTAAGATATGTGAAAATAGCCGCACTTCCGACGGAATCCGAACCAGGTATCCCTCATACGGCTAACTTCTGTTCCACGCATTAGGCAGGAACTGATACAGCGCGGTTAACTCGGCTCAGAGTATGCTTCATTCCGCCTGCGACTGCAGTCCGTTCACATGAGACAACACTTACGTACACCCTGTGATGTTTACATAGGTCTAAGTGAAGAAAGTCATAATGATGGATTGCTAGGCGATTTAAATCAAACCACTTGAAAAAACAAAAGCTTCCTATTGGAAACTGAAACCGCTGTCATTTCCATACAATAGCTCAATACAGGACTATTATTACAGGCTACATACTGTATATTATGAATATGCTGATGTAGGTTCCCACAAAATGCGGCCCTCACTAACTTATGCACAGTTGCGTACCATTTCCGCGTACAAGATTTATATTTGCAATGTTACCGTTTCAAAACCCCAGCCAACCTCTAGCGAACCAACCAAGCGGTACGAAGGCAGAGAAAGGTGCTCGCAGTCCAGCATGTAAAGGGAACCAGCACTAACACGATAAGAGTTTGTGCTGCACCGCCGAAAACTGAAACACTCCTTTTTCTTCTCCACTCCACAATTAGACCGGATGTCTAAACATTATTAGAGATCAATTAACTGTAAAACTGGTTTAATCAGCTTCTTACAGTCGTGGCATGGAGGGTCGGCTGGAACGCCCGAGGGGGAAACAAGACGCGAACCATAACACTTCGTAGAGCAGTCGCACGCTTCCAAAACCCCTCACGAGTTTCCTATTGTATTTATACACATTACAAAAGTACATTCTCCTCTAGACTCAAGTACCGGGCCGTGAAAGCGTGGGGATTAGATGTGTGCCGGGACAGCTTCAAGCTTCGCCCGCCTTACCAGCAGAAAGAACCTCCGTTATCCATTAGACAGAATGGTGGGTGACACTCAAAGCCAGTTTTATACGTAACGGTGCTGAAGAACATTAACGCCCTCCGTTAAAAAAAAAATGGTAGTAATGACTAAACAAAAGTAGGCCTAAAGCAATCCCCGCACAGGCCTGGGCATGCCCTTAGGGCTCCAGGAGGTTGAGGCTCCCAGTATTTCAAGACAATCGGCACATGAAGGTGGTAAAGTTGTCAGCCCTACGGACCGGCAGCCTTTACCCCCCACCTTACAACCCTGGAATTTACTTCTGTTAGAGTCGATCCCAGGGCCATAGTGCGACCGGAAGGATTAAGTCAATGAAAAATCCCAATGACCCCAACAGGAATCAAACCCGCGACCTTCCGGATTGTAGCGTAGTGCCCCCCAACCAACTGCTATATCGCAATCTTCACTGCAGTTTAATTGGCTCACAATCGTAGACTACAGCTGATGACATTATCTTAGAACTAGCAAATCAATATTCTCAAGCATAAGACAGTACCTCTTCTACATTTCTCTCGCTGTTAAATACGGTTGCATGAATCGAGGCCAAAAATATTCGAAACCGCAGCTACAAAATATTATGTGAAATCAGCACAGAATGAACACAAATTATACAATACCAACCAACCAAATGAACATTTTCTAAATTCATATTTTAATGTTTAATTTTGATGTCTTCTACGTGTTTCGAACCCGAGGGTTCATCTTCAGGAAGACAGTTGTATATGCAGTTATGGTATGGTACGTGTGTTCGAACACACTCTTCTACCTACTAGACTGCTTATACCGATGCACTTACAACGTACCATACCATAACTACATACACAGCCGTCTTCCTGAAGATGAACCCTCGGGTTCGAAACATGTAAAAGTAAAAATTAAAATATTAATTTTAAAATGTGTATTTCGTTGCTTTATATTGTATCATGAGTCTATGTGAAGTACCGGCATTGTAGTTAAGTCACTGGACTCGACACTCCCTCAGTAACACCTGTGTCCCTCTATATGAATATTAAGTACACTCAGGCACTGGAAAATCCTTAAGGATAATTTAGGCCTCCATATGTTATCCATTTTCGTAATTTCAAATTCGAATTCAGACATTTGGCGCAACTGACAGCTAAGCATGGGTCACGTATGGTGAGCGGAGCGTAGCCTATATGAAACACAGCTGTTTTTAACGTTAGCCAGCAATCGAACTGCAATATTAAGCATTTCTCAACTTTTATTCTTTCCTTTACTTCTGATCCACGGCTGATTTTGAATTGCGTAACACGGCGGACATGCGATAACAATTCCCGTGCGGGGTGTCGGCTCATATGGAGCCTTACCAATCATGAGGTGCAGATGTCACACACCAAACCGCCATTCCCCATCTGCGGACGGTAGCCATGTTGTGTCCAAAACGAAACGCCTTACTACTGCTGCGAGTCAGACACCCACGAATAATTGCGGCCTAGGCCTCCAGAATCATATGATTATGTCTAAGGAACTAACTTCAAGAAGTAAAGTCCAGCTTGACTACTTAACAGTCAATCTGTTGGCCAAGAAATTCCCAGCCTCTTGTTGAAAATACGGTCCGTTGTCGTGTTCACCATAACCTGCCATTCGCTCCTGTCGAGCCTTATAAACATTATATAACGTTTTCTTACTTGTCATATATATTCCTCGCCCAACCCACATTTTATTTCACTTTCTTAACTTTGTTTGGTCCACAGCAGTCTACTGAACACGAAATCCGTCGTTATGCAACCTTCCCCAGTCGTTTGTTACCTCGTCAGCCTTAGGTTCAAATAATTCAAAGATAAAATTCTTGTTTGTGCCGATCCAGACGGTGTTAGATCGTCTGAAAACTAATTGCCATGAAAAGTCCGACAAACTAGACCCAAACGTTTTCCTAACCACCTTTTCACTTTTCCTTCTTTTTCCCAAAATAGGTTCAATCTACGTGATTCCCCTGAAAGAGGCCTGCTCAAACATTTAGGTGGTGGAAGCAACTTCGGATAAATTTGGTGTGCAAGCGGACGACATGGAATAAAATACAGAGTGAAGAACGAACATTTACATCTACGTGCATCGTCTCACCTACGAATTTTTCGATGCTTCACGCGCAACAAAATATACTGACAATAATATTCCGAAAATGTATAAAAACTCAATTCACAAAATATTCTAGGTCATGGCTATTTGTAGCACAATTTTACAAAGTCAACAGTAATGTAATGCATGGCGCCATAAATAAAAACAACTAAAGATTTCAAAATTGCTTCGGCACTCTGTCTGGTCATTGTCAGGAAAGGGTTGAAAGACGTTTTCTCATGACAAATGTATCTGCAGGCAACATGTTGCCCGCGAACTATAGGTTGGACGGACATGCTTGACTGTGTAATACCAAATTGCACACAGCCTTTAAAAAGACCAGGCTAGCAACATACGTATAACGTAACACTGGGGCGCGTTCGCACAACCACTGTTGCATGGAAAAGCATTATTTCATATTCTGAGTGTGCGTCTGTAACCCTAGGTATCCAGCAAGTAAAACGCATGCGCCTTATCGCCATCTGCGGCCTGTCTGGATCGACCACATTTTTCAACATAATCTCACAAACGGCAAAATTTTAGAGAAAAAAAAAGTTCACTGAACGCATAATGCGTGTTTTGATTTTCTCTACAACTGAAACAATTCTCAGTCGAAGAAGAAGCGAACGAGTTATGATAAAAATTTATATTGATCTTCAGGTAAAGCGCCCGTCATTCTTGTCAGATTTTAATGAAGCTTGAATTTTCTGGACAGATTTCTAAAAAACACTCAAATATCAAATTTCATGAAAATCCGTCTATTGAGAGCCAAGTTGTTCCATGCAGGAGGACGGACGGACAGATATGACGAAGCTACGAGACGCTTTTCGCAATTTAGCGAACGCGCCTAATAACAGGCAGAATAGTGCAGTTTTTATGTTTTGCTCTTTATGCTTTCAGATTAAAGGAGAGTTACTATGGGTAAATAAGGGAACAAAAAACAATTCTGCAAAAGCAGCCTACATGCGTATGTAATGCACCAAGTGTTTGCAGGTTTAGAGATACTGAAACACCCTGCCACGCGAATCAGGTGACCCGTTCTGCATGACTCCCTGAAAATAGCTTTCCCTTTGCTTTCGCATCCGGTAATTACGTCTGTCAATGTACTGCACAGTCTGCTGCCAGAATCAGGCAGCTCGGAATAAATAGGCCTAAACATTCCTCGCACCCCGCCACCGCCTGTACGTAATGACCAATAACCATAAACAACACCTGCAACTAAAATGATCACGAAGGACGCGTGTTCAAATTCCACAGCACATCGACCATCCTTTATGGCAAATAAAACGCCTTCGCCTAAACTGTCCTACTCGAGGTCAGAAGAAGCCGGAATCGTATCCTGTTACCCAATCAGTATAACTCCTATTGATTAGGACACTGTATGATATAGAACTTAGTTATCATCGCCTTTTATTTTTACCAAGGCGCAACAGCCCCAGTGGGCCTATGCCTCCTCATTATAGTGGATTCATGATCACACTGAGACACATCACACTCGGTAGGACTCCTCTGGACGAGCGATCAGCCCGACACAGAGAACTGTGACAGCACACAAAATTCACAAGAGACAGACACCCATGCCCTCGGCGGGATTCGAACTCACAATCCCACCAAGCGAGCGGTCGCAGAACCACGCCTTAGACTCGCGGCCACTGGGATCAACATCGTCACCTTTTAGGTTAGTGAAATTAAAAAGGTCACAGATGTCTGTAGGTCGACGGAGACAGAGACGCATACAGTCCTTTGTATACCGCGAGGGGAATCCTGTTGGAAAGCGGTAACTTGGAAGACCGAGGCGGAGATAAGTTGAAAGAATGAGACACTGACGGAAGGAGCTCAAGATAATGTCCAATGACGGACCTGTGTAGTAAGGGCGTCCAGTTTTTTCGTACAAGCAGCTGGTTTCTTAATCCTTCATGAAACAAAGCTGAAACAAATCATATTTTAAAAGTCGGATACTGCCATCAATAAGGCATAAAGTCACCACTATAAACCTCAATTACATTAAGGTCATAGTACACGCTCATATCGACAACGATACCACGAAAAGTGGGTCCCCGTCACCACGGCGTAGTGTGTCCTTAAGCTAAAGAAAGATGACACGGTTTCCTGACACAGTGGGTAGTTATGAATATACTGAAGAAGCAATCTCTAACAGCAGAAAAGAGATAACCCACAAGCTTTGGGGTTGGGCGAAGGGCTAACATATCCTCACCCTACAAAATTAACATATGACAGAATGTTGAACAGGACCTCAAACTTTTGATACTGTGGAAGGACCTACGCAATGGAAAATGGACATGAGACATGAAACTTGGAAGGCGAAAAGCCACTGTTGGTCAGGGTCACTAAGGACAGCTGCAAAACAGTAAGCCATACATTTAATGGGAGTACAGGAGGTCAGCTGGGAGAAAAGCGGCACTGAATGGGATTACCTATTCTTTTTATGGCAAAGGCAATGAATAATCAACTTAGGGCAGGACCTTTTGCACATAAGAATCTTGTTTTATGTACTGTACACGTACATGTCACACTTGGTCCCTTACTTTAAAGGAAGAACACAGGCTGAGGGTGTTCAAAAACTGTGTCGGAGAAGGTATTTGGGCCTAAGAAGGAGGAGGTAAAGGAGGCTGCAAAAACTTGCATAACAATTAGCTTCACGATTTGTACTCCACTCCAGTTACCGTTCGGGTGATCAAGTGACGGACAATGAAAAGCGCAGGGCACGGGACACGTAAAGAGAAGGTAAATATATGCGGTGTTCCTGTGTGGAGACCTAAAGGAAAAAGAGGCTACTTGGTAGACCTAGGCGTAAATGGGGATGAAATTTGATCTTAAAGAAATCGGTTGGGAGGTCGTGAACTAGATTAATCTCATGACCAAGGCAAGTGGCAGGCTCTTGTGAAAGCGGTGATGGACTTTCGAGTTTCATAATATGCGGGATATTTCTTGACTGGATGACGAACTGTTAGCTTATCAAAAATGACTGTGTTCCACGGAGGTAGTTGGTTAGATGATAAGCAGTTGGGCAGTGCTAAGACAGAATGGCACCGTCCACTGGAAGTGCTATGAAAATCGATAAGCTATTATCCGTATAACAGACTGTATCAGAAAAAGAGACACACGCTGCCCATTAATACAGGGCAATGGTACAATGTTCCGTTTTCGAACCTCCGTGTATTTAAGCGAAGTTATGTTCCGACCGAGGTCACATTTCTTCATAACGTGCCTCACATATCAATTTAACCAAAAATATAATTATAGTTCCTTCATAAATCCGTCTTGCTATGGGATGGAAGGTCCGGGGATCGCAACCCGGTAAGAGATATCCCGCACCCGTCCGAACCATGGGGCCCACCCAGCCTCCTATACCATGCGTACCATGTCTCCTTCCAAAGCGGCCAGGGCGTGGCGTTAACCACCGACTTCCACCCAGCGCCAGGGTTAAAGAAAGAGTAGAGCTGTAAGTCTACTTTATCTGTGTGCCTTCACGGCAGGTTATAGGGTTAACTTTACCTTTTCCTGTTACCTTCCATAAACCTGATCGTTAGCTGTGTCCATTGCATTCGCTTCACACTGAGAATTTTGAGCTGCAGGCCCAGTAACACTTTGATTAGTCGTTATTACATTTTTCATTTCCATACAAAAGAGTGTGAGTACAACAAGCGCACTGAATCTCCCCTTCGTGTCACTCCTTAGGCCAACTTCTCTCTTAAGCATTCTGTTTATTGTCACACACGTTCCTTAAATTCAACGTATTTACTATTAGTATCAGTCACTTTCTTGACCGCCTCTGTGGTCTAGTGGTCAGAGTTTCTGGCTACAGATACAGAGGTCCCGGGTTCGATCCCCGGCGCTACCAGATTTTCTGAGTAGTAGTGGGCCTGGAACGGGGTCCACTCGGCCTCGTGAG
>Ga0131853_10004949_pt1 | contig 23982 bp, 16 predicted proteins | sample TergutLab28metaG_FD_92764 | JGI IMG/M metagenome (GOLD analysis project Ga0131853, IMG submission 92764) | Labiotermes labralis P1 segment gut microbial communities from Petit-Saut dam, French Guiana - Lab288 P1 (version 2) (version 2) | ecosystem: Host-associated > Arthropoda: Insects >...
TCGGGGACTGGGGACATGAATCAGAAGAGTGCTTAAAGGACCTTAACTTCGGGGACTGGGGACATGAATCTGAAGAGTGCTAAAAGGACCTTAACTTCGGGGACTGGGGACATGAATCAGAAGGGTGCTGCACAGGATGTGCTGCGTTTCGTGACAAACGTGCTTAGCCTTCATGAATACGTGTCGAGAAGTGAACATAATAGATGTACAGGTGCTAAAGTTTAGGTGCTGTTTGGCTGGATACTGCAACTACATACATACATACACACACACGCACACGCACGCACGTACACCCACACACACACAAATACACTTATCTAAATTAGTCCAAATGATTTATAGGATAAAAAATACTGACCTGTCGTAACTATTTTCGTTTAACCACCCTAGTCCAGTAATCACAATTTAGATTTTCACATCGTTCCTCTCAGTTAATCCAAATAGTTTGTAGGATAACTCAATACCGACCTGTCGTAACTCTTTGTTTTAACCAACGTAGTCCAGTAATCACAATTTCGACTTTCAAAATGTTCATCTGAATTAGTCCAAAAGTTTGATAGGATAAAACAATACTGAACTGTCGTGACTATTTTTTGTTTAACCATCGTAGTCCAGTAATCACAATTTCGATTTTCACAGTGTTATCTAAATTAGTCCAAATGGTTTATAGGATAATTCAATACTGACCTGTCGTAACTATTTTTGTTTAACCATCCTAGTCCAATAATCACATTTTCTCCCCTTCCATAGACGGCTGAGTACAGATGGAAATAAACCTCCTTGCTACCTAGCTGCAAATTTCCTATAAACATAAATGTACGAAGCATATTCTGCTATAAGTAGCTTACCGGAATTCGCTGTTTTTTTTATAATTTTCTTCACTACCGTTATTTGCACTTATATTTAAATTCACTTCTGTTTCACCAGTGTTGTAGTGTAAATATTTATTCAGATTGTTTAATGGAACAATTTTGTAACTTGTCTTTGTACATGATGTACATACTTTCTGTACGATAAATCTCTTTTAAAAAAACATTTCCTGGCTGGCAGTAGGGTTTGTGAATATTAAATGCCTGTTCTATCTTGGTCAAATAAAATAAAAAAGTACGCATCAAGACTAACATAAAATCACCGATCACTAATCGCCATAGCTATTTGGCACATTCCAATGCCCTTTTATTTCCAGATTAATTCCAAATAAATCGATGTGTTAAACTAAAACAGACGTGTGTGTAAGGGTGAATTAATTTCATCGCTTCGCTCACCTATAAAATCTCCATATTTCATTTATTACGACAAACACCTGCATTATCATCTTACCACCTACCTTTGACACCGCAGTAAACTGTCACCCGCGTTATTAACTGCACAGAATATAACACGCCATTAAAGACAACAATTTCACTGCACCGGCAGTGTAATTACGTCCCAGACTTCTCAGTTCTTCTGCACGAGTCAAAAACTCTGCGTGAAAATTAGAGCACTTAATTTACAACTCGCGCTCCCCGCGGTAAGGTAATACAAACACAAAACACAGAATACTATAGTGTTTGCTTGTCACAGTTCGGATGAGAGACACAGACAGGGAGGCGGTACCGAAGAAGAAACACTGATTTTGGCGCAGTGTCCACAACCGATACTGTGGCTAGTTCCAAACAATTGACCATTTTCCATCTATATATCATCTACTCTTTCTCTCTCGCAATTATTCTTATAATTGCCACTGCAGAATGCGTATGTTTTAATAAGCTGTGTGCAATTATATGCACTTTATGGTGAATCAGCTCTGAACAATAATTCACAATACCTACATTACGTTATGATCCGCGAACAGTTAGCACAAAACTGTGGTGCATAACAGGCGTAATGCGAACCAGTGGAATTCCTGCATTGAAAGTCAATGCTTTTGAAACTGGTCTACTGATTTTGATAACAAAACTACTTCTGGACCAAATAATGTTGGTGTTGACCTACAAACTTCGCGAAATGCTAGGTTTCTCGTAAGAATTCATGCCAAATTTCATTTAAATTCATCAATTCAGCCGACATTTATACCTCTACCGCTAAGTAGGCTCAAGGCATCGACCAGGCTACCCATCGTGGTCACTGCTGGCGGTCGGTCTGTAACTTCTATATATTCGCCGGTAGACTTACCATTAAACTTTAGTACATGTTACCTCCCTTACTGTAATTACAGGGCAGGAATGTGGGAGTCGGAACGTAGATTAAAGAACATCATTACATTCTAGAGTCGCGTTACGAGAGGCGTGTCTATCGCTTGTTTTATCCTATACAAATAATTTATTTTCAGGTCATTTAGGTTACGGTACCTACTTCATCGTAACGCATTCACCATTGCATGTAAGACGGTTATGAAACTAAATTTATTTTTTGCCTTACATTTGGAATATAACCGACTGGCGTCTTTCACCAATAACATTATTAACTGATAGCTTATGCTACAGACGCTGTGCTACAGGCGGCACTAGCCTACCTGCTACACCCTGCTCCTGGGCAGATCTTAATTAAGGTGTTTGGCGAAAAAGGAAATATTTTGGATATATCTCTTTATCTTCACTGTTTCAAACGCGTTGGTTTAAATGAAGCATCGTAATCCATTTTGTCCGTCTGTCGAACCACAGTTTCTGTGATTAGACAAACTAGCAATACTGTAAGACAAAGTACTCGTGTATCTGTAAGCAGTGCCTCCTTTTGGAGACGGATGGGCAGGCCAGCACCCAAGTCACGAAGAGCACAAGCATTGCGGAAATAAAACAAATTCATTTATTTTATTTTTTAACTTCACTTGAATTCAGCGCCTCGTGTATGGACAGGTCGCTCCTGGGCCGTGCTCAAGGCGGAAGGAATGCAGAATATCAAAATTTTATTGCTGTCTCCTTCGTTGGGTAACGTCATCTCACCGACAGAAGTGACTGACTGATAGCCACAGAAGGCGACATTTTTACCGCACAATTTGTACAGTCTAGTGTCCAGTGAGGTGGAAAGAAGGTTATGTATCGAGTAGTTAGGGAAACGTTCGTGGCATATTTCAACGCACTGTGCCGACATTCGCTTGCAGAGGCTGCGCAAAGCAGGAATGACTTCTGTCGGCTTACCCGGTAATCCATCCGAAATTCGATCCGAGAACCTCCCGAATTCAAGTGTGATGCATTACGTCATTATCAGCGTCAGCTGCGAGAAATCACGCACGTCTGTGTAAAGGGAAACGGCGACGAGTGGACAGCTGTGCACTGGTCCTGCAGTCGTCTGGTTGGGCAAAACACGACGAACTGCGACCAGGCATAAATTCAAATGTCACACACAGTACACGTCAGAAAGGACCTACTCAGTCATAAAGCCTTCTCAGGGGAAGCTTCAGCATCCTAGAAGTGCAGTAATTTGTCGGCTATCGCTGCTGGTAAGTGTGCCGAAGTTGAAGATCCGCATTCGATATTGTGTTTTGCAATTTCACATTTAACCTCATTACTCTCCTTTCAGAGAATTTTCTTTCGAACAGCATCTATTCGTTTTAAGCTGCTTTAAACTCACTTTTTTCCCTTCACTACAAGCAGTTTTCTATTTAGTAGAAATTTTTGTTCTAGCAAACATAAGCTACTGACTGAGAAGAGTGAGTACAGCCTGTATTCTTTGGTGATAGGCCTACTGTATTAAGGTGTTTACAGGCATCCCCGACAGTCCTTCCACTCACATCCACCTAACAAACTAGCACACAACCTTGCACCGAGTCTTACAGTCACTGGTAAATGCAACTCCGATTTTAATGCCTAGACAATATAAGCCACTCTTGCCATAACACTGTGAATTAGAACCTGAGGTAACGTAGCGTTAATTATCTGAAATTTTCTTTCGGTGTTTATATTATTTTTCATTCCCTTTAGCCTTTAGATTAATTTCAATCCGACATCCCGCTTTTTATGTTGTGCGCTGCACATTAAAATAAAACGTCACCCAGGCACGAATCGGTCTTGGGAGAGTAATTACACAAAAGAAAGGAAAAACCTCGACTGAAATGATCCTTACAGAAGAAATTAGACTTCTCTGCAATGAGCTAGAGGCCCCTGTGGCACTGTCAGTAACAATGCTACTTGCGCTGCACTCCATCTCATCAGAGAACACTACGCACGTACCTACGAAAACTTCAGTTGATGAAGGATATAAGTCCATTCCTACTGCTTATTGTACAAACTATCTCGAGCAGCCCAGTACATTCAATGCTTTACATTCCCTTAACATTCCCTTTACATTCCCTTAACATTCCCTTTTAATCGTCATCAAATAGGAGTCACATGTCTACAGCAGTGTATCCAAAATGATTTTCCACCGAAACCGGGTTTTCCAAAGAGAAAATACCATTACAATATAGAAATTATAATTTCAGTATTATTGTTACAATCTTCATTTTAATAATTCCAACTTTTAGTTGACAATGATATTCGTTTAAATATTTCCCGAACACAAATGACAATTACAAACGGATTCAACATGAATTCATTGCGAAAGGAAAGCGTGTAGTGTTTCTAAAATAGAGTATGGAAACTCCATTTATGTTACTTCATACGCCAAGTTATTGAGAAATATTAAAGAAACGTAAGTAATTACATGCTGGGACGACTTACTGCATATTAAAGATATTTAGCTGTATCGAGATGATCAGTTTGTTAGCTGGTATCTTTCGCTCTCACATACTTTGCCAACTGGATTCTCGAATGAAGCAAAAACAAAAGAAAAATACAGAAACACACCACATGTGGCGCCAGATTTGAGAGTTCAGCTATCAAATATTAAGCCAAAAATAAAATGAAATTGTGAAGAAACAGGAAAACAAATCTTCGTATTGAAAATTTCAAATATGACGCATGTTAATTATAAAGCTTCGCTTTTCGGTTACATGAATTGCGTTTTTTTAATACGTGTAATTAAATGTGTTGATCTCGAAGCTTAATTTCACATTTATTCACTATTGTCCCTACTTATTGTGGTTTAGTAATTTTAGCTTTAAACATCATAATTTTACTATGGGCTCTTCAAATATTTTTCGAGTGCTAAAAGCCTTCTTGGTCAAATTAAATTGGGTGACCCTGCGTTACGATATTCAGATCAAAGAGGATGCAACAGGCGGAAAAATTAGCGGGCATCGGACAAATAAGAACTGGGGGCAGAACAAATCAGCCGGTAACCCTGAACGGAAGAGACTGCTTGGGAGACAGGCAAAGAAGGGCGGACACGTTAAATGGCCCTTAATGAACTAGAAAGTGACAACGCGGAATGGATTAATCTGGCTCAAAACTGGGACTACTGGAAGGCTCGCTTTGAGAATAGTAACGAGGCCTCGGATTCCATAAAAGAAGGGATGTAGCTATTAGGTTCCCAAAAAAGATTCTACTGTCGTAGTTATTGCAATTATCCAAGAAATCCAACCGCTCCCGCTCTTTCATTCACTCTACCTTCCAACTGGATATAAACAAAATAACTGTGAGCAAGTGACGTTCTTATTCAATGAATTGTTGTGATGGTATACAACGAGAGATTGCGTCATGCACAGTACAGTCCGTTTTGTACTGTGATGACGTGCAACTTGCATATCCCCTCCATCTTCATACAAACTCGAACAAGGTGAAACGTTATACAACAATTTACGCTATTCTGCAGTCAGTAGGGCAGTTTCGTCTGAAGTCGGACGCTGTATGATCGTCGCTGGAGTCTCCGTATCACCATCGCTGATTACTAATCGGCCAACGACGGTTACCACTGCAAAAATATAAATTCCATATCCTCGCTTCACTCATGGCGTGTCCCACAGCACTTCCCAAGTTCTCTGAACTAACTACTGACAATACCCTACTAACCAGTTTACGTACTTCCGAGTCCTACGACGTTTGGCCACTCCACAAAATTTCGATGGCAAGCATGGTTGCCTGTAATTTGTATTTTCTGAACAGCTTATTCCGTCAGCATATATTTTCTCTAAGGAACGTTTATAGGACAAAAGCTTAAAGTTTCGCGCTATCGCCATGTTGTATTTATTTAGATGTGAACAACACTTCACAAATACCGGTGCGAGAAATATACCGGGACCACAGCGGAAAGACGTAGCCGTACCTTCGCGATTTGTACTCCTTGCCAGATAGTGGGGTGATGAAATCAAGGATAATGATATAACGGAGACATGAGGCACGCATGGGAGAAAAATAAGTGCACGCGTGTTTTTAATGGCAAGGGTAAATTGGTCACTGCTGGGAAGACCCGGGCGTAGGTGGGAGCACGACACTGAACTGGCTCGTAAAGAAATACGAAGGAAGAAAGAGTACCAAATTATTCTGACACAGGGCAGGGACTAGTGGCAGGTTCTTGTGAACACAGTAATGAAATTTTAGGTTCAATAACGAGAGAATTTCTTGACTGAGGAAACAGCTGTCATCCTCCCGAGAAGGGATGTGTTCCAAGGAATTAGTTATGATATGTGTATGGGTAGGTATGTTTACGATCTATGTCCCTACCAAATTTCACACATCTAGCGGTGACGATTCATTGCCTATTACCAACAGAGCGAAAGCCACATGCATATTCTGTGTTGGCGCCATTTTGTAGGGTTACATTTTGCAAAAAAAGTTACATTTATGAAATCTGTGTATTTTTCGAAGCTCTATCGGCATACATCATGTGAGGATCCTACATTATTACTGCTGTCACTCCCACCCCACAATTTCATGTGCTATTGTTACAGATCTACGTAGAGGGAATTATAAAGTACAGTCTTAAGGCGTGTGTCGTCATGGCGTAACGTGCATACCAAATTTCGTGAACTTTGGTCAACCTCTTAGAAAGTTCAATTGGACGGAGGGACGGATGGACGGTTGGACGGACGGTCATTCACTCACTCACTCAATCACACACACATACACACACACACACACACACACACACACACACACACACACACACACACAAGAAGGAAAACAGGTCATAAATATGGCGAGACTAAAGTTTTAGCAATTTACTTTATTGCAGTAACGTCAATTTTAAAGTTGAATTGTTACATTTAATAACCGTGCATTTAATCGGGGGGGGGGGGGGGGAGGACGCCATAAATTACTACAAGGAACAAAGTAAGAATGGTCAAGTAACTGGTGAGTTATAGGAATAAAGTGAATGTGCACAAAGGGCAAATTCATAACAGAGAACTGAAGGCTCATAGAGCACTATGGGTGAAGCGTGTTGGCCTATACCACGGAAGGACAACAGTAAAACAAACATTAATGTAAAGATGGTAACTAGCTGATTTAATTTTGTGTGCGGAAATTGCTTACAACGCACAGCTGAAGATGAAATTACCAAATGACACACACACACACACACACTACTGTAGGCGAAGCAAGTCTGCTGTTGTCAGCTGGCATCAGTTTGAAACTTCGGTATAAGAAACTTCAAATTAAATCGGGGGTTATTTAATAATTGTCATCCAAAAGAAGTTCGTATGTGAGCCGGTCTGATAGGTAACGGAGGTAAAACATGACCTGATCGGTGAGTACGCTGAAAAACAAACCGACGGTGGTATATATGATGATGACGACAGTAATACTCACGTTGTAGCAAGAGGAGGAAGAGGAGGAGGTTTGAAAGAATGCGGCAACACCGAATACTAAGGAAAGAAAACTTATGAAGTAAAATTGACAATCAGGCGATGGATGCCTCTCTTGTTAGTCGAGTTTCTGAGATGGTTCGGGAATTGTAGTTGGTGAACAATACATACAAACATGAATACCACGACGCGTGCAATCAGCGTTGCCTTATCATCGCATGCCGTAATTGTACGTGAAAATAAAACAAAGAAAAAATAAAAGGAAAATATCCAAGGAGGAACAGAAATATTAGACAAAACATCATCCGGCAACAAACCCACACACAAGATAACAAATGTGTATGGGGGAGAGAAAACAGTGCGGCGCGTACTGCCATGACAATAGAAAAAGGGAAAACTAGCAGGATTTAGACCTCTAAGTAGTGTTCTAATTATTCGGCAGGGAATTATGAGCCTGCTGTTGCAGCTAGGCCAGACGAATACACTATCCTTCATCCGTATGACGGCTCTATCAACACGACACGCGAAAGCTTTTCTGGTTGTACACACATAAGTTTGCTGGGAGCAGCTGCACACCTTCATGTTCTTTGTTATAATTTGGTTTAACGGTACATTCACATTTGCTTTCCGGAGCCACACAAGTATCTGAAGTACAGGCAATGAATGAAGATAAATGTTTAATACATGATAAGTAACATTCAGGGCATCAATCTTAACTTGAGGCACGGAAATGAGTGTGTCAGGAAACTGATTAATAAATGTCTAACGTGGTGCATGCAGAATCTTGGTAGGAAATATGGGTGGGGTAACACACGAGATAACACAACGAAAATGGTGTTGAGGTGTAGACTATATTCTACTTGCTCAGACGAGCCTTTGTGATCATGAGGATAAACATTTCGTCTGCATGAAGGCGGGGAATATCGTAACCGTTAGGCAGTTTTAAAATTTTTAGCAATAACATGTTTTACCAGTAAAAGTTAAAGGTAAATCTGTCCCATTACAGGCCTGGACAGGTGTCTAGCGATCCGGGAGGTTGAGGCTCCCAAAATTTCTAAACAATTGGCACATACAGGTGCCAACGTTGTCAACCTTACGCACCGACCGCCTTTACTGCCTCCAGGACATACTCCTGCTACTCATTTCGGTTAGAAGTCGAGTCGACCCCAGGGCAATAGATGTTTTACCAGTGGTTACTCAGTTGTCAGTTCGTGGAGCGCCTGTTTGCCATGAGCTTCTGAAGTTAAAAGTAGAGGAACATAGCATTCAGAATTATCAAACTTCACAAATCAACATACATTTTGAAATTTAAGGGATTGCAGGTTACTAGGTACACCCCCCCCCCCCTCTTCTTACCAGACATGTCCTCTTTTGAGACACCACGTTTAGGTTCTGGTGGATTTTTTAAGACGAAAATGCCCAGGTTTTAATGAACGATACAGCCACAAATAGTAATAATAATAATAATAAACGACAATTGCACTTTGTGGTTTAATAAATAAACAAATAAATGTCATCAATTGCAACAGTTTGCAAAATATTACCTCGTTAAGCTGTGAAAGCGCACGCTCGTATTTGCACTTCACATGAACAGGATGGTCTTCCACTTCGATCTGAAGACGACGGCGCTGTTCTCCCGCCGTGTCGGTGTCGTAAAAAAAGATATTTTAGTCATTATGAAAATTAGTGATAGCTTTCGTCGCCTGTCGGGCTCCCGAGGATGGTTGTTCTAAGGAAGTAATAACAACCGGCAAATCCTTTGCCACCCAAGGTCAAAGCGGGATATGGAAATAACGCACTCCTTTCCTTTTCGGTTTAAGCGAAAGACATAGTAGTAATAGTAGTAACGTTTTACGGAGTATCTATAAGATACAAAGTTTAGGATTTTGATGGTATATACACAAACTAGCAGTCACTTGCTGTGATCCTGTGATCCTCAGTACGTAGTGAACTCTAGCTGCAATGATCAATATAACTCGTCAGTAGCAGCACAACTGGTTTCAAAACGAACCACACGCAAGCCGTTATTGTTATCATCGTGTGAGTCGTAGAGAAGGTCATAGTGACACACCTACAATTTTTTTTGTAATGAGTTGTGTTCAACTGCCCTGGCACTAATTGGGGTTCTGAGAAGAACTGCAAGCAAACATTGACGTGTGGCCCACAAAGATGAGAAATCAGATTAATTACTTTAACTGCGCTGCACTGTGATATTATAACTTAGTGCCGATAGTGGCGACGTAGGAACAGAAGCTAAGGCAGCTGCGAAATAAGGTTTTTAGAACTCAACGAATTTAACTCGCCGGGGTATAATGAGCAAAGTTAGTGGTAAACATGGCCTTCCTTATTCCACTCTGAGATGAGCATGAAGACTACAGGCAAAGTGGCCACGCACGTACAGAGAATTTAATGCTGCAGGATTTTTAGGCACTTAAAGTCCAGTGGAAATTACTTACTACCTGCTGTAACATCACGGAAGGTCATTTGGCCACACCTTTTGTTTTATGGAACCTAAATTGATCAGCAAACACTCTTTCTGAAGTAAAGTGAGTCATTACTGTTTAAGTACTGCAGACTGAACTGAAATAAAACATCACCTTCATATTTTCCTTTTTGACTGAACCCTACCGATACGCTTAATTCATAAACCATTGAAATGCAAAGGCTTCGAAACTGTTTTTATCAATCAGACCAGCATATACACTGTATCCCTAACAGTTTGTCAGTGTATTTGTTGGTGTGACTTATTAAAATGTGAATCATAAATACATGGTAATATGCAACACTCCAAACTTCTAAGTTGTCTTCATGGGAGCACATTTAATCGAGTGAATGTACATATTTGCAGTTCGGTCACGAAATAGGCACGTCGGTAGTAGAGGAATGGAAAGAAAATGTACCTTAAATTAGTAACGACAATGCACTTAGAGCAGTAAATTTTTGTCACGACAAAATTCCGTCAAAAGTCAATAATTACAAAATATTGTTACCAAAATTGAAAAAATATATTTCAGGTCATGCTTTTTTTTACAATCACAGTCCGTTTATAAACGCTGATTTGTAAATAAACGGCGGCTCAATTGGGGAAAGAAAGTCTCTGCTTCTCAAAAATCACACTCACGTAACTCTTTGTTCGTCATGTATGTTTGGCAACCGGTGATACAATTTATCCTAAAAACAAAAAAAAAAAATCAACGTAATATTAATTTTGATTTGTCCGCAGTGTCCCTTTCGGGACTCTTTAATTAATTACTGTATTATAGAACGTCCAGAAACAAAGGTAACATGTCCCAGCATGTTGTACTGTCCCCTCACGTGATCAGGGTGATTGATGTATCCTGCAGAGTTGGGACAAGCTGGTGTCGGGCACTGCATGCTTCGGATACACCACATCTGCATGTATTGTGCGAGCAGGTACAATACAGTGGCAGCCAAATTGATTGTCTTGTTTAGTTTCACGATAGGTTGCTGCACTGTAAGCCTAATGGAGTCGATGAAAGGGTGATTGCCAAGAGCGAATTTCTTGGAAAGCATTACTGATATTTCTCTGTCAGTCTTACCATCTCTTTAGCACACGATTTCAACAAATGGCTGAAAGACGGACAACTGGTTTTGGATTTCGGAGAGGATCGAAAATGCTCTTATCTCTGTATACCTACAACTACAAAGCGTCTTCTTCCCCATTTGGATCCTGTCATCTGAGTGAAGGTGGTTACTCAGATTCATCTAGTGACGGGAAAACAGGCCTAATATGAAGACATCTTGGGGAACCAAGATGGTACAGTCTGTGTAGTGACTTGGCTACGTGCTGAGTGACCCAGGACAGCAGGGGATATACAGTATTATACTCTCTAAAACCTCCCAGTCTCCTAGTCTAGTGTTATCGGGACTCTTTCCCGAGGGTAAAGAGGCCGAGGCGTGAAGCTTATAACTCGCCTTCATCTAGTGCTAAGATTAAGAATTCATCGAGTTGAACCTCTACTACCAGCGTGCAAAGTGACTTTGCCTCTTCTTACCCTTTTCACGTAGATATTTACTTCACCGTCCAACCTAACCTACAGCACAGGTACAGAAACAATTCCATCATTGTTATCGGTTCTCCCAGGCTTTATGTTTCTCCGTTGTCTTCGCTATAGTCCACAGACAGTTGAGTGGAAGAAACAAAGCCCACTATGGTTGGCTGAAGGTGTGTTAGACACCATTTATTATGGGCCTAATGCGGTCCAGCTCTGCTGGTTTGGCGGCAGCACAGCTGCGAATTTATGCACGCACAGATTACAGTATAAAAGTACGGATGACAAATAAAAACAAAAATAATTTAATAATAACCTGTACCATGTACTGACTGTTGATCCTTTTCCCGTGAAAGTTATCTGCGGAACGGAAAAGAATTGAAAATGTGTAATGACGCGGGACGGTAAATATTTCCCAACAGCTTTACAGCTTTAGTGTGCCAGCTTGCGCAATACGATCAAGGAACGTTCTGAAAGATCACCAGAAGGCAGTAGGAGCATAAGATCAGGAAAGCCTGGTGATTCGCACAGTAGTGACTACGAATGTCACAGAGACGTTAATACCGGTAGTTTGGTCTTCAGACCTTCCATTTTAACGCTTTTCCCGCAACTAGATTCAGCATTTCATGATTCTGCAACAATTCTCCTCCCACCCTAGGTAATGCAAGATCACTGTACTGCAGCTGCTTCATGGAAATGCTACAACTGACGGTACACATGGTTTCAGTAACATCGGATCACTGATCTCTAAAATGCTGGAAGTGTACTGAAATCTTCTCATGACTTAACGTTTACCATCCCGAAGTGTTTGAAATATAAAAATTAAAGGAAGGGTTTACAACAATCAAACACAACAGTATATATTAATCTTGTAATACATTATAGCATTATGGGCTATATGTTTCGACTCCTATCGAGTCATCTTCAGGTCCTCAAGATGTAGATACAGACATACAAACGTTTGTATGTCTGGATCTACATCTTGAGGGCCTGAAGATGACTCGATAGGAGTCGAAACATGTAGCCCATAATGTTATAATATATTACAAGATTACTATGTACTGTTGTGTTTGACTCTTGTAATCCCTTCCTTTAATTTTTTTATCTTCTCATGAGTTTATCCTTTTAATTAGGAACTGAAAATTCTACAGTAACAGCGATTTGTTGGCAGAAACATTTATTTAATCTATAATAAATGCATAAATGTAACTGTCCAGCACATAATTCACGCGGAATCTACATTTCCTTTATGTTTCTTTCCGTGAACAGACCAATTTTTATTTTTTATTTTTTAAAATTTTTGCCTTCGAAGAAGGGCACTCTTATATTCGCACAATTTTCTCGTTATTCTTTAAAACTAACATGGCCAGAAGAATTTTATAATATTCCCACCGGGTTGGAGTACCCATGAAAGTAGCTACGTTAAGTAATACGTGCTGATACGTAACCTACAGAAAAGCCCGAATATGTAAACAAATATCCGACGTACGTCCTATTGAGAATGATCTTAAACAGGTAGATGCTTTATCGCCGTTGCTTTTCCACTTTATTGCAGAATATATGCCATTACAAAGATATAAGAAAACCAGGAGGGAATAAAATTGAATGTGACACGTCAGCTTCTGGCCTAAGTTGATTGCCTTAGTTGAATGGGTGAAAACACAAATACCATAAAGAAGAACACAGACGTTCTATTAGTTACTAGTAAAGAACATGGCCTGGAAACTTAAAAGAAACTTAGCTTACTGGTATGTTCACTTCTCGTCCGAAGAATTTAGGTCAATCTTCGAACACACGAAAAATTTTAAATATTTGGGATAGACAATAAAAAATCGAAAATACATTCACGAAGAAATTAATAGCAGAATAAATTCAGTAATATTTGATGCTGTTCGGTTCAGAATGTTCTGTTATTCGGTCGCTATGTAAGAATGAAAGCAGTGCAATACACATACTTCGAATTTCACTGCTGTTTTACATAAGTGTGAAATTTGGCCCCTCATACTGAGGAAGGACATAGACTGTGGGTGCATGAAAACAGGGCGTTGAAGAAAATACTTGGACCTAACAGGAAGAACGCAACAGCAGGCTAGAGGAAACTGCATAATGAAGCGGTTCAGAATTTGTACTCCAAAAACCGTTAGAATGACATAATCGAAGAGGATGAGATAGACTGGTCATGTGGTACGCATGGGAGAGAAGAGAGATGCATACAGCATTTAGTCGTTTCCAACCGGAAGGAAAGACAGAAACTGCAACACTTAAGTGTTGATCGCAGCATAATATTAAATTAGATCTTAAAAAAAGACAGGATTATGGTTGTGGACTGGATTCGTCTGCGCACAACAGAAACCATTAGCAGGATTTTGTGAACATGGTAATGAATATTCGGTTTCCATAATACGCTAGGAACTTCTTGGCTAGCTGAGCAATTACCAGTCAAGAATAACTCTGCTTTGTGGAGACAGTTAACCCGTTGAACGCAACCTGCGTTTTAAGTTACATTATTTACGAATGCTCGACTCGAGTATTTGCGTCAGACCACTGCAATTTCGCAAAATGTTATCGCCCGGTGCCCTGCACTCCACTGATCCCACCCTGGCGGAAGTACGCAGAAACCTATCTGCCCTGAGTGTAACCCACCTCCGACCGTATCTCCGATTATCTATAAACGTTACGGATTTTAAGAGCTCCCAAAATGTAACTGTTATTAGAACAGCAATAAAACGTCACTTTCGTTTCCGAGTGGCTAACTGTTCTGACTAGAGGCGAACCTGTAATTAGAGCCACCTCCATGCCCACGTACCGCTGCTGGGATAAAACCCTGAGCTAATTAATGGAAGATCTCTAGCTGATATTAAGGTAGAGGGACTTCGCCAGTACCACCAAGGGCTTTACTGCATATGAATGTTCTTTCTTCTCACCATCATATACTTCTCCTTACTCCAGTTGTAATAATCTAATTTTTGTTGCTTGCTGATAAGAAAATATTGCCTTACTCTCATCATACATCGTGAAGTGGGGGGCAGGGAAATCAAGACATTAAATTTACCGCTACTTTCCCAGCGCATTTCCTTTTTAGTGGGGTTAGATACAAAGCATCTTTCTGGGATACGGGCCTTTGACCATGGGTACACTTATCTTCGAGTTTAGACCTACATGAAATTTCACAAGTATTCATAAGGTACTTCAGTTCGTGATATTTTTAATTTTCACTGTTTTTTTCGCTTTCATTTAACGCCTTAAAAGTGCGCGGAATCTCGATCACCTGGGAAACCGAGGAAGAATGTTATGTAGTCGAAGGAAACGGTAGTGGAAAAGGGAATTGGACAGAAATGATTTAGAAATAGATGAGTTACGTGTTTGTGTGAGCGGTGTAAGATCCTGACACGAATGAAGGGCTGTCTTGTCATGACTCACAAGACGAATATCCCAGTCATGTGTCGTCACTGGGTCGGAAGCTGGTGCGACCCTACGATGCAGATAAACAGATAACGGCTGTTAACATGCATTTTAAACACTTGCTCATATTGCATCAGTGGAGCATTGATACACTGCCGGGACGCATTAGGGTTATGAACTCACAGCCGTCAGACTATCGCTCGAGAATCACTGAAATACTTTTTTTAGGATAAATTAATTAAATTGCGTGGTTCAAATTATTTCTAGCAGAAGGCACATATGTGGTACTGCTGGGAAACGCAGCGGATGTTCTAACTGGTTGATGTGTACAAATATTACATATATGTCTTCTGTATTACGTACACTATGACTACAATGGATGGAAACACTGTATATGTATTCGAATTTGACATTTTCTATGCAGGTGGTACAGAGACTAAACTACGAAATGGATGATCGAGGAAACGGAGTTTTATTCCAGACAGGCGCAGAGATGTTTGTCTTCATCACAGCGCTGGTCAGTGCGTGATGCTGGCTACTAACACTGGAATAGTGCCTAAGTTAATGCGTGGAGATGTAAACCCATTCCCCCATACGTCTTCATTGAGTGACGGCTGTTTGCTCATAGGGAAAACTGTGATTGTATCACCCGTGGTAAATATACAGGGTGTCCTAGGAGTAAAGGTCACTACTTCGGGATTTAATTCCAGAGCTGATTCTGAGTCAAAAACGTCATATACACACGGGTCCAATTCGCAACAGTTCAGGAGTTTTGAGTTTTTAAAGTACAATAAATAAATTAGAAAGGAAAGAGGAGCATTGTGCATTTATTGAGCTATGTTGTTATATGTACAGTTACAGATTGGCCGTTCAGCACTCAAGCAAACTGTTCGAAGTGTCCTCCGTCTGCTTGGATGCATTATCTGACTCGTGTGGCCAGAGAACTTGTAACTTTACGAAGCACTGCAGCGTTGTTCATGCTTCTTACAGCGCAGAGAATTCGCTGGAGTAGTTCTTCTCTCGTGTTCACTTTGTGTGCATACACCATAGCTTTCATGTAACCCCACACATGGTAATCCAATGGGTTCAGATCCGGTGTCTTTGGTGGCCAATTCTGTACACCGCTACGACCAATCCATCGATTTGGGAATTTATGATTCAGATACTGCCTAACGACCTGACTGAAATGAGGCTGCGTTCCGTCATGCTGCTAATAGATCTGTCGTCGTGTTTGTAGAGGAACATTCTCTAAGAGTGCTGGCAGTTCATCTTGCAAAACGTTGGCGTAAATATCACCTGTCAGACGTCGCGGAAAAATGTACGGACCAATCAGTTGGTCACCAATGACACCACACCACAAGTTGACGAAAAAGCGATGCTGGAATTTGCTTTCGACAGTTCCGTGACGATTATCACGATCCCATAAATGGGAATTTCTTGCAAGGCAGTATCTGAATCATAAATCCCCAAATCGATGGATTGGTCTGAGCGGTGCACAGAATTGGCCACCACGGTCACCGCATCTGAACCCATTAAATTACCATGTGTGGAGTTACATGAAAGTTATGGTGTATGCACACAAGGTGAACACGAGAGAAGAACTACTCCAGCCAATTCTCAGCGCTGCAAGAAGCATCAACAACGCTGCAGTGCTGCGTAAGGTTACAAGTTCTCTGGTCACACGAGTCAGAAAATGCATCCAAGCAGACGGAGGACACTGCGAACAGTTTGCTTGAGCGCTGAACGGCCAATCTGTAACTGTACGTATAACAACATAACTCAATAAATGCACAATGCTCCTCTTTCCTTTCTAAATTATTTACTGTACTTTAAAAACTCAAAACTCCTGAACCGTTGCGAATTGGGCCCGCTTGTGTATATGACGTTTTTGACTCAGCATCAGCTCTGGAATTAAATCCCGAAGTAGTGACCTTAACTCCTGGGACACTCTGAATATAGGTTAAGTCTCGGATAATCTTGTTGCAACTATTATTTCTTTTGTAACTAACTGACTTATTGCTATATGAATTGTTTATTTAAGTATTTATTATTAAAACTGTCGGTTGAAAAACTAAATATTAGTAGAGTGTACATGACATTACTGTTTGGAATCAAAGACAGCTGAATGGAAGGTTTCTTCTCGCAGGAATTCATTACAGACTTCGGAACTGCTTACTCACTTTCCGTATTCGCAAATGTTAATGACAAAAACATCACTGTCAGTGACGCTGAACAAATACCATTCATTGCAGTCACACGGGACTACCGACGCCTATCTGCACAATGAACTGGACGCTGGTACTTCCTCTGCAGGGGCACCATTCAACCAAATCATTCGACACGCGAGCCCACTGCATAGACATATTGCCTGTCAGTCAGGTTTCACCTACGACTGACAGGTTCATTGTTTGCTCTATCCTACCCTTACACAATGATATCTGTCTTATAGCCTGTCGCACACTGAATAGCCCAGGCGGCCGTGGGACACTGGTAACATAACTTTGCATGTAGTTACCACATGTATACTAACAACTGCCCTATGATAGATAGATTAATATACAAACATGTGATAAACCTCCTACGTATTTCGGCCCTTTTCGGCCACCCTCAGGGAGACAATCAACAAAGGAAATCACAATAATGGCTAGTCAGACAAACGGTGTAAAATAATATAGTTAAAATACAGAACACTAAAATGTTTAAAAATTTGAACAGAATGTACATCGTAATAATCGTTACTGGAATTACTGCAGCAATCATCTTCGTTTTCGGGAATATACCCTGAAAACGTCAAAATAAAGTGGCAAGCAGAACTGTAAGTACCCGGTGTCTCCTGTTGTTGTTTATATCAATTTGGATAAATGCACAATGCTGGTGTGTCGCAGTGGGTAGTAAGCAGAACCCTAGGTTTAAGTCCCGCATGCGTGTTTCATATTACATATCCATTAATGTGTGTTCCTTTGTTTAATGTCGCCGTGATGGTGGACGAAAAAGGCCGAAACATGTAGGAGGTTTAACACGTGTTTGTATATCACTGTATAAATTCATAATGCAGTTGTTAGAATATATACTGTGACTTATCTTGATAATGAACATGAGTAATTGTAAACTGCATGAAGTCTTCTTTCTAGAGTTTTATGGCGGTAAGGGATTTATTCTGAAAGTAGCAGACCTGTTTTACTGTAGATAAGATATCACTAAAAGAGAGCGCACCATACCAACTCACTTTTACACGCGGCTTTTAGGTTAGCATTATCCTGTATAGCTTATAGGCACTAGGCACTCTCCCATAAAACCTACCAAATATCTGTCAGTCCAAGACATTATTCTATACCGGTAGAGACCGTAGGACCTAACCAATGTGATGAAGAATGAGAAAAAGACGTTCATTTATAACAGAATAATATTGTTAGCGAAATGCGAGTGTAGAAGCTGTTCAAGTCGATAGATTACTGGTAGACAAGACGGCCGAGCGTGGCCACCCGTAGGGCACAGATCGATATATTTGAAAATAGGACAGCAAACTGAAACGAAGTTGTGTTAACTGAAACCGAATGTGTACATAAAAGAAGGTATAACGAACAGAAAATGCGAAAGACATAATATAGATAAGCCACGAAGAAGAAAGGAGAGAGAACAGTGGCACTCCATAAGCTACGTCGAGATGAATGGGCCAGATTGCTGGCAAATAGGACAATTCGTATATTCTCCAACCATACGGTCATCAATAAATGTACTTCGGTCTGATGGGTTTCATTTCACTGGATAAAGCAATGTTATATGACTAACATACGAAATAATTTCACACGTAATTAGTCCATTTACTGCCGTCACTAGTTTAGGAATTTTTCCCTCATCGAGAACGAATAAAAAATGATACTCTCCTGAGTAAATTGTGTTGATTTAACCTCAAAATAGCAGGCCCCCAGCGACGACGTTTGTAAGTGATAATATGTCGGCAGAAAAATGCAAAATAATACATTGGCACAACACTTTTTCTGATTACAGACTGCCCCAAATATAGCTAAGAGAGACTGTTAACAGGAATGTGCTCGGTAAACACATAGCACAATATGAAATAGGTTCCAAGAACTTCGAAGCATCTCAGTAGAGAATAAATATAGGAAAACTGAAATTCTAACTAAACTGACGCCTCAAGGTCTGTTAATTACAATCGGAAATGTGTGATGTCTGATCAGACTGTACTACAGCCAACGCAGCTGTTTTTATTTAGAGCCAAATAACTAGTCGCGTTTGACACGAAAGTAAGCTCAGTCTGTCAGAACGACCAAACTAAAGACTCTCCTTTTAAGCAAGCCTAACTGTAGGACCACCGAAGCAGACATATGTGTACACGTGCCTGACTTAAACTCGCCTCTTTTTGTCGAACCTATTCTGAAAGGCATAAAATTTTTTACGATAAAGTTCGTACTTCAGAAACCGCTGGTAATAATGCGAACGTACAAATTGTAATTATTTTCGCCGAGATGGGTTTAAGTTCATTTTACGCACATTTCATCGACTATAAACACCAACTAAATGATCATATTTATGGCCAGACGATTATCTTAGAAATTAAGAGTGATACATTGTACTTCAAGAATTTTCGTCTCTTTTCCGTCATAAGACGAAGTTCCAAGTCTTATTTCTTTTCGGATAGTCACTGAATTTATGGGCTACTTTCGGGTGAGCGACGATAAGTATGACAGAATTAATGAGACTGATACATAAGCTGTTGCATACACACCTAAGTAGTCGCTAATGAACAATGCGCATGAGTTTATAGTCGTATTAATTCAGTCAGTGTTAAGATTCTGACGTACATACTAGCACATTAGTCTACGCAGTGCTTTTGATACATATGGTAGATACAGGGCCTCGCTGCACATTTGAATTTCAAACACATGCAGTTTCCAACTTTCTCTCTCCATCATTTCTCTCTCCCCCCCCCCCTCCCCGCATTCGCTTCAACACTGATTTGAATTCTGCGGCTCTATACTCCTATTAAAGTTTCGATCCGTATAAAATCCAGTTTATCGCTTCGTTAGATTTATTTGGAAACACGAGGGAGAAAAGAGCGTAGTGGATGTTGGGGACGGGAGAGGGTGGGGATTTATAATGAAATTTTGAAGAGTTTCCTCTTACTCTGACAATAACTGGGATTTTAGGTAAGTCTATTTTATTGTTGTTTCGACTTAAAATATTATAGTTGAAAATGTTGTATTGTAGTGATAGTCTTCAACAGTGAATTAAACTGCCACAAACATAAACAATTCCTCCCCTCTTCTTGTAGTATTCCTGTGACCTGATGTCATCAGTCTGACCTTTTAATCATAGTTCCCACAACTGTAGGAATGCAAATTTCTCGAGGGTGATGTAATTTTATACGAAACGATTTGGGTCCAAATGTATCAAAGATGGTGTTCCTTTAAAAAGCAATACAGGAGAGAATGAATTAAAGACCGAGTGTTCCTAACATTGGGAGCTTACGCTGTAGATTCACACACATACATGTCGCATTATTAACTTACGACTGGAGATCTATATTTCCTACTTCCTATTATTCATATTTCATGCTGTTATCCTCGAGCTCATGTCTGTTGCTATATCAAGACCACAGAATGCTTGTACAGAACCCCGATGGTACACTATTCTTAATTTGTAACGATTCTGCAAGATGATTGATTTTCACGCTATTTTGCGTCAATGGTCCAACAAGAAGACTGCAGAAAACGATGATGTGGAAAAGTGTTCTTGTGTGGTAAGAAGGTAAGGATTTGGAAGAGGGCATTCGGGACTCATTTGAAGGTACTATCCGGCAGTTTATGTGGAAATACTAAGCAAACCCATGACCACTGCAGTCAGGATACACGATATAACACGGCCGAGATTTGAACAACGAAGGCGGCATTAGAACTGAATCATAAAAGTTAGCTGCAGATGTGTGGATAGCACTCAATCTGCTCATAATTAATGCAGTAATATTCAAGGCTATACTGAGCCTTCGGAATTCAAGAAACAGTTATTAGTTTCTAGGCTTGTTCGCGTAATTGTGAAAAGCGACAATTAGCTTCGTCATGTCCGCTCGTGCTTCCGCCCGCCCTCAGGGAACAACATGGCTCCCACTTGACGGACTGTTATGAAAGGTTATATTTGAGTATATTTCTAAAATATGCCAAGAAAATTCAAGTTTTATTAAAATCTGACAACAATAACTGGTACTTTACATGAAGGCGTTTGTTCATTTATGATAATATCTCGTTGAATTCTTCGTAGAATGGGATATGTTGCAGACAGACATTGTACAGAACATAAAAATACATATTTTATATTCAACATCTTTTTCCGAAAGTCGTGCCATTTATTACATTAAGTGAGAAAATATAGTACAGCTAGACCGGTCAAACATGCAATAAAAACGGCACATGCCCTTTGCACACTGGATAACTAAGGCTACAAACACACATCCAGAATATGTAATACTTATCGCTTTTTCATGGCAACAATGGTTACGTGGACGTGCCTCATGCTTACGTTTATATATATATAATTTTTACAGCGAATTTGCAGTCTGGTGTAAGTTTCCTTGGTTATGGTCTGGTTATTAATTGTAGTTTTTTTACTTCTGTGATTGTTTCTAGATCTTACAGAAGTCAGGGTTATTAGTCCTGATTTACTGAGTGTGAAGCAAGAAAATAAAGAATAGTTAGGACACTGCGAAATTAATGCACTTCCGCATTCTCAAATAAAACCTGCGGACGTGCTAAATTATTTGCAGAATTTACAGGCACAGGGAGCGTCGAAATTTGTTAGTCAATGAGTAACTTCATTTCCTATTCGTTGCAGTTGAAAACTGAACCTACCACGATTAGATTTACACTGACAGTGCGGCCTGCAGACAAACACCACCACTTGACTGAGATGGTCACACAAAACACAGCACATGAACACTTCTTAGCCACATAAATTTAGTACAAATATTTTTATCTATATTTTATATTTTAACATGTATTGTGAATCGGGTATTTAAAACTTAATATTTTATAATTGTACATTGGCTTGGTTGTCTATTTATTATATCCTTCGAAAAAATACCCCCTGAAAATGGTAAAAAACGTGACCGAAACATGTAGGAGGTTTACAACGATGATAACGTAATAAATTAATATGTTTTCATATCCAGTTTTTGTTTTTATTCTCATAGTGAAGCATCAGTGTATGGTCATGAAATATTTAAAAATGATGATTAGACATTTTAACTGCAGTGTAGCAATATAAGTGATGAGTACAGCAACTGGGCAGTGTGACTTCTGATCTCCAGTACTTCTAAAAGCATAACGTGCTTGCTTGGAAAGATTTTTCGGATTTATAAATTTAATAAATAACTTTGCTGTACCCTCACAGTCCCTCAGAACAAGATTTGGAATTATCGCAAAAGAGAAAATTTCAAGTGCGAGGTTGAATATTTACGTCATGAACGTTATCTCACTTTCAGATCAGTAATAACTCCAAAATTACGGGTAATAAAGACGATGAAAACTATGATGATGATGATGATGATGATGGTGATGACGATGGTGATGACGATCATAATAATGATGGTGGTAGTGATGGTGCTAACAACGTTATATTTAGTTTCGACGATTTCAGCTGTCTGGTAACTTTTTTATTTGTAACTAAAATAATTAACAAGGAAAACTGGAGTTACACCAGTAGTTAGATGCAGAATGTACAGCAGCATACGGACACACAATTGCAACTTATGACAGCGAAGTCACTCACAAATTACCCGTGAATTCGGCGCATCTATATGAGTAAACTTTGAATATTTGGACCAATGTATATCCTGGTGGTAACAAGCCACAATCGATAAGGAAATGGAAGTGATTTCAGCTGTTGTTGAAGCGCTGCAGAACCAAGTAAAATTACAAGTTCTTAAGTTACACATTTTTTATTAACGAACTATAAATTTCCTTATTCCTGGAAACAACACAGTTCCATTAGACGATCCTGAAATCAGAGCCCTTCAAATCGTAACGATATTTATACTCTCCTCCACCGTACACAATACACATAACTGGTCCCTTGTTAACTACATCAGTGATAACTTTCTCCTCTTACACATCGCACGAATGAACGAACGCAAATTTAAACTGCACACACACACACACACATACACACACACACACATATACACACACACACACACCACACACCATACACCACACACACACACACACACACATATACACACACACATCACACCACACACACACACACACATATACACACACACACCACACCACACACACACACACACACACACACACACACACACACACTACAGACCGACGTCACAACGATACTACAAAAAAAGTAGTGCTTCTTCGAAACCTCATTGAATATTCAATAATCTAAGTGCCCCGGATTGTAAGGGGTTTCTCCCTGCATTAAAGATGGTTTCATGCAGAGCACACAAATAACAGGGAATATAGCAAACCACCATAAATCGTATAACAGGCAGAGTCAGCTGAGGTTAAAACAGATTAAATTCAAGTATCAGTATAAAGCGCACACAGTGCAAGCGCCATCTTACTTACATACTCCTAAGATATAAACATCGAAGGGAGAAATACAAAGTTCAGAGCAGAGTTTGTGTTTCGTTTATCATAACTGTAATGCCACCGCAATGTCCAGTAAGCTTAATGAAGATTGCAGTTAAATTACGTCAATTATGTAGATGAATAAAATAAAAATCACAAACATAAAAAGGGGCAATTTCACTTCCTAGTAAGGGAATTACTCGTACATTCACACTAAATAGAATTCTTTCGTTCTGCTGTGGTACACGAAGAGAAGTCTTTTACGTTTTTCTGCTAGGTTGTAGAACAATACAGAACTGAAGTAAATATAAACAAAAGTAGAAAGAAAATTGAGCTTATGTGTTTGTTGATAAATAACTGCACA
>Ga0131853_10004950_pt1 | contig 23981 bp, 17 predicted proteins | sample TergutLab28metaG_FD_92764 | JGI IMG/M metagenome (GOLD analysis project Ga0131853, IMG submission 92764) | Labiotermes labralis P1 segment gut microbial communities from Petit-Saut dam, French Guiana - Lab288 P1 (version 2) (version 2) | ecosystem: Host-associated > Arthropoda: Insects >...
GTTTTTTTTTTTTTTCAATCCAGGGGGTGTCCCTGTCATTTTCCCCTTTTTTTTTCCCTGGGCGTTTTTTACCCCCCCCCCCCCCGATAATCAATACGAGATTTGTTGATTTTAAGCTTTCGCCGTGTTCTATATGTAATGTTTTCTTTTGGGTAATTCCCCGGCGTCTGAGTTCTAACAGCCGACGTTTCTGAACAGTCTATCGGTTCCATCTTCATATGCAGGTGGATGAAGTATCCACCTGCCTATAAAGCCACCTGCCTATGAAGATGGAACCGATAGAGTGTTCAGAAACGTCGGCTATTAGAACTCAGACGCCGGGGAATTACCCAAAAGAAAACATATTACAATACGAGATTTACTTACAGGCTACCATACAGAAAAGAACCAAAACATGAAAAATGTCAGTATTCCCGCATCTAACATCACATTTGACTTGAGTTTGATATCTATACAGGGGCAGATTTACCGATAAGCTAATGAAGCTTACGCTTCAGGGCTCCACACTTGCATGGGTCCCTTCCAAGGCCCTGGGAGGGGCCCTAAATAAATATTCACTTTCGTACCTAATTTTGTATTCTTTTTCATAAAGTGGGCCCCAAAAATTGTATTAGCTCCATTCCCCACAAAACCTGAATCCGCCCCTGCATCTACATATAGATACAGGCGGATAGTGGGCTAGTACTTCCGTTACGCTACGATTCTGGAGCCATTTATTTCCACGTAATTTCATATTTCTTATTCACTAACTCCTGAAAGCCCTGTAGTCTACATTACCAACATTGTTGTTGTATATAAAATAGTGAAGTTGGCACTACTTTTAATGGCAATAATAACTGAATAGCCAACATGATGGCAAATAATACCGCGCTGGTGACTACATTTTGACCAAATTTGGTATACACAAATAACGTGTTACTGAAGTACACTGGGTAAATTTAATTTCAGTTCGGATCGTGCACACAATGAGACAGTTCAACTCAAATAGACCGCGCAGTCAGTATAGTGGCTAGGATACCGGCTAGACGAGCCGGGGTTCGAATTCCCGGAGAGTAAAATATTCCTGCCTCCTCCTAAACGTCTAGACTGGCTCTGGGCCCCAACCACCCTCTTATCCAATGAGCGTGATTGTTCTTTCCTGAGGGTAAAGCGGCCGCAGCGTGAGGTTGACCACGCACTTTCATCTAGTACCGACGTTAAGAATGAATGGAACTATGCTTATACTCCTCCATTTTGCTTTCATGTCGTAAACTGGGGATAGGCTGGCCTTATAGAAATATGTTGTTGATGGAAAAGCATTGCGTGCATATTTGACGGTCGTCGATGGACAGATATTGATGTTCACTGGAAACGCTTCAGGCCACAAAGAAGACGAAAATAGTCAGAAGGTAAATACTTGTGACGGACAGTGACCGAAATAAGATAGACATCTAAACCTGTGGTCGTAAAGGTTTGAGATTCAAACCCTCTTTTACCAAAATCTCATGACGGAAGCAAGAAAACTCAGGTGTTATTCACTTCAGCGCGTTGGTTGGCAATATGAAGTTCAATAATCAGAATGAAGAATTATTAATTGTACATATAATTGCATGTACAATTTTACCTGAGTATTTTTCTATACGTCTTGTCCAATAAAAGTGCACTGATGATAATTGTAGGGGGAAAAAAATGTATTTCAAAACCTATGCTACGGTGTAGCTATTTTCAGCACATTTTTACAAAACGATCAGTAAACACAATGCATGTCTCCATAAAAAACCCACAACTTTTCAGAATTGTTTTGGCGTCCTATCTGTGCTGTGCTAGGTGTTTTCCTATTTCAAATACCTCCGCGGGCAACGTAACTCTGTGTCGCAGGCCAAATGTCGCCCTCGAGCCAACGGTTTCAGCGAGTGTGATGTAAGACTTCACCGTCTACCCCTTTTCCAAAACATTTAAGACTAAGGCAGCAGAACGGCTATTCCGTCGTTGTACTTTGCGGGTCTAAAATTGGCGTTCTGCTTTTGAGACAAGAACGCTAACTGCTGCATTGTATGTAAGGATAAGTCGCTAGGAAACACGCAATGTGTAAGTTGCGCAAGAGGGCACGCCGTGATTTGCACTTGTATATTAGTATCATAGGAACAATTACATAAAGACAGCAACAGCCTGAATGTGTTCGGACGGCATTACAAATGCACACACACAGAATGTTCATGGTAATGTTGAACACGACAGTTCTGATGACAGAACAGAGGTGGAAATACGATGTTAAAACAAAAACTAATAAATTAGGTTTATAATGTGTAATTTGTACCAACGTTCGTATCCAAATTTGAAAGTGCATAAATTGGTTGAAAAATATAAACATGGAGCATCGCATGATCAACTTATTTGCGATCAATAACAGACGATAAGCCTTTCATCATATGTAGCCTCACTCGATTGATTATATATTCTACTTAGATAGAAGTGACTTCTGATAAGGCGATGAAAGGTAACTTACGCGCAACACTACTACAGGACATTTCTAATACACATATTAACACAGTGCCCCACCCCACTACAGCAGATGTGGGATTATTTCTGAATAAATCCTTACCTGAAAGCTGGGAATAACTTGGCTGAACATTTTCACGTCATCTCTCGGCACCAGACTTTACTTTTACGGATTCTTACGTGTTTGTAACTAACATTACGTCACTCCGCCACCAGATTCAATTGCCGACTTGCAGAAACTCCGTAGCTACGTGCAAACCAGCACGCTCTATTACTGCGTTACGAGTGTGTGAACTCAGTTGTTCTGTAGCTTCGAAGTGTGCCGTCCTAGCTGTTGGAAGTTGTGCATCTGACACAGTTTTAATGACATTAGAAGACTACAACAAAACTTGCGTCTGCTGTGAGGTTTACGTAACTAGCGGTAAGCTTATTTATTCTTATAAGTATTGATATTTTTATCGAATTTTGGACATCTAACTGCCACCGTATTCGGAGTATGAGTATAAATTTACCGATACAAGGACTTTTGTTCTGAACATTCTTTGTAAAGAATCAGTCAAGAGATAATTAGCCAACAGTTGTTCCGAACTGCACTAGCCATTTGGGGAGGGGGTCAGAAGTTTTCTGTCCTGCGCACTTCCAGGTATAAAAAACGTACACCGGAAGAAATTTATTAAAATCAATAGGCTGTGTGTCAGTATTCTTTTGAAGATTAAATTTCATCGATTCTGGAGACGCGATATTGTAGTCGGTATAGTGACTAGGTTATGGGCTGGACGATCCGGGGTTCGAATTCCGACAGTGGCAGTATATTTTTCTCTGCTTCACAACGTCCAGACTGTTTTCGGGGCCCATCCCGCCTCCAATCCAGTGGGTACCGCGGTTCTCTCCCAGGCACAAAGTAGCCGAGGCGTATGTTGACCACTCATCTTCATCTATTACCGAGGTTAAGAACAATTGGAGTTGTAATTCACCTTTCCCTAAACTCTTTCGTGGTGCGAACAGTAACAACTTTTATCTTTACTTTTGTTTCATTTATTCTGCTAGAATAATTAAACATAAACTTCATTATATGGCAGTCCAAAGCACATACAATCAATTTAACGTGTTCAGCACCACAATATCCATACTCTGACTCTTCATATACTTATATTAGCTGAAGTAAAGTTTGAAACGGTACTTATATTCGTGATCAATACATTCCCATATTTTTGTATACCATATTGTATTGTCATTACATAACACTTCACACAACATAAACAACTGCAAAATTCTGGAAAAATCTTGTGATATATACTGTCCTTTAAGTCAGCAAGACACACTATGCAGGACTCGCCACCTTACTTAAGTTACATAAAATATTGCTTCAGTTGTGAGATTTGGCACTTTCAGTTTAAAGTAGAATTCTTGTCTGGAAAGATTCAACTCTTGGGCAATGTTTATCATCACCAAGTACATTTACTAGAAAATGATAAACTAGTCAGTAAAACCCCTCATTACAGTTTGAGGTTAAAATAATTATGTCAGTCTTTGGATCAGCGTACCTTAGCAATAAGTAAGCTGAAATGCAGGACCATACTCACACACATTGGCCTGTGCATTTTAACAATGTTTTTAATTTACCGTTTCAACACAACCAGCAAACACAATATATTTAAGTGCCCCAACAATTAATGTACAACTAAATTCATTTTGTGTGCAGTGTTAAAGATTACTCCCTGTACCATGAGTTATGTGTAGTAGATTCTGCCACCTTCTTCAATTGAAAATTCAACATTTCTGTATTACAGCCCAAACCAGGGTGGCAGAGATTTACTAATGGCTCTCAATGGATTTCTGCAGAGTAAAACTGTTCTAGATGTTGCCATTTGTATATAGCATCCAGCAGGATATTATTGAAACTACTTTATTCTTTCTGGTATCAGCTATAAATGGTTTAGGGGTGGGGGGAAATCATTCCATCACGATTGTAATTTGTAAGATACAATACACATATCTTACATAGTCTCTAGGTATATATTTAAGACCAATCAACATGACAAATTTCACATGCTTAGCTGCAGTGATGTCATTTCACGCTCATTTATTTATTGTCATATAACATACTTTACAGCTTTTCATCATAAAGAAGGTGGTTCAAGTGCAGTGAGGTAACATATAAATACTAGGTAGCCTCATGCAGTGTGACACCCATATCAGATCTAGTTCCATGAAACCTGCCAACCTATACAAAAGTTAATAATGGGTCCTCATTGTAACCCCACCCCCATCCCAAAACACACACACACTAAGCCTTTAGTTTTTCCATACAGTGTTGTGTGTGTAAACATGCATTATTACATTCAGAGCATGTCACAGATGACACCACTCTTCAAAAAATTAAAAGTACGTTAGAAAGAGGAGACAAAAAATGCCTGTGGTTGTGTGACAGTATACTATTTTGCACGCTGTGGAGATATTTTAAAAAAATACATACACACACCAATCCTGTCTGAAAAGTCACGGGGCTTGTAAGGTGTTGAAAAACTGGAAAGAAACGTTTCAAAAGTAGGACTTGCAGCATTTTCCAACAGATACCACTCTGTAAAGTGAAACTTTTTTTACCAATGTGAAGAAACTAACAACAAAAACCACGTGTTCATAGATGAACCGAATGGGTACAGTACCATGAAAATGTGTTTCTTCGAACTGCAAAATATATAACAGGAAGATTCAGTGCTTACTGCAATACCATTTCACAAAGAACAGTAAGTGTTATAAATGTCTTAAACCTTCCTGTCATCAAAAATTATCCTGATAAAAATCCTAAACTTAACATCCCAAATTCAGGAAGACCAAAGACATTTAAAACATTATGTTGTATACTGACCCACCTTTCTGGTAAGTTCATTATGGAAAACTAGCATGAAACAATCAAGCACAAAAAAAAATACCCATTTTTAATTTTTTTTTTCAGTGGTCTACGCCCTCCTCAAGGTAGTGCAATTGAACGGGATCACAAGAAGTTCATACTGTACTCAGTTTACGCATGGGGTACATCGGGCATCTTATCAGTGATCACTGCAACAGTAGAGTTTGTTCCTGGCCTTGCTGTTGGCTCACCATTGAAACCAAATTTTGGACACAAGGCATGCTGGTTCAAAGGTGAATTGGTATCTTGCATTTTAACCATTTGGTGATGCTGGGGTTTAAATTCCAACTACTGCCCAGGTCAGAGGGATTATAAATTTATAGTACCATTACATTAAATCAAGAAACACAGTGCATTCAGGCCATCTTTGAAGGGTTAATGGACAGATTTGTCTGTGTTTGTACTGGAGTGAAAACTAGGGGAAGGAAATTTGTAATAATAGTTCATGACATTAAGATCATCCACTCAGATGGATACTGATAGGTCCAGGTCTTGATTTAGGCAAGCAGTATCCCTATTTAAGCCTGTGAAGCCTCATAACAAAAAGAAATATTGTTAACACAATGGAAAATGTGGATTGAAATATGAAAATTTGCACATGGGCACTGACAAAGCTTCTAATAGCACAGTGGTACTTTGAAGACAGAAATGTAACACTTGGTTTTAATACTTTGCTTTATACATATATTATTGCTTTGTGTACTATTGCACTCTTGGGTCCCTTGTCAAGAAATCCAGTAATCATTTATTTTACTTTAACAGCAGAAGAGCAATTAAAGAAATCAACATATAATATAGGAAATAAAAAAAAATTAATTCTAAATTTTTGGAAAACAAAGTTCTTGATTCCATTAACAAATAATGATATGGAATTAATCATATTCTGTGCACAAAGTGTTAAGATTTTATGCAACATCTTGAAGAGTCTTTGTGAACAATTCTATAATATAAATTTGTTGGTTTTTGTTCAGAATCAGATGCAACTCTTGCCTACTTCTATGGACCTATGGCATTCTTGCTCCTGGCAAACCTGATCCTGTTTCTGTATACAGTTGCTAGGATTATCTCAGTGAGAAGAGATACAGCAATCCTCAGCAGAGCAGGAAGTACTTCAGGTTCTGCTATCCACCAAGACAGGCAGAGGTGAGGAACAAACAGTTTCAGTGTTTTCTGTGTGTAGACTGCATGAAATTAGCATACATGAAATCAGCTTGTTATGAACAATTTTCTGTTTTGAACATAAACAGACTTCTAACCACCTACTACGGCTTGTTACAACTTTTTTTAGGTGTGTTTGCAAAATTGAAAAAGAGACTATTAGCTTTGTCATGTCTCAGTGCATCTGCATGGAACAATTTGTCTCACACTGAACGGATTTTCATAAAAACCGATACTCATATTTTTCGAAAATCTGTGATGAAAATGCAAGTCTCATTAAAATCTGACAAGAATAAGTTACTTCACATGAAAACCAGTATGTTTTTGATAATATCTTGCTCATTTCTTCTGAGAATGAGAAATGTTTCAGACAGAAGTTGTAGGGAAAATCAAAACACACATTTCAAGTTCAATAATTTTTTTCTGAAAATCATGCCATTTATGAGATAATGTGGCAAAATATGGCAGAGCCAGAGACGCCACAGACAATACAACACACGCACATTGCACGCTGCATAACAAAGCTACAGACACACACTCCGAATATGCAATACTTCCTGCTTTTCCATGCCACCAGTGGTTATGTGAATGCACCTCAATGTTCATATGTACACTGCCTTTCTTGTTTCATTGCCAGAAGCAGTAATTATTGATGCTGTGACTAGTAGTGATGGTAGGAAGACTACCATTTTCTGAGGCATGAATCTGTGTAGTTTACAGGACAGGTTTTAACAAGCTGGAGGAACATACAATCTCCATCTTCAGAAGCAGAAGAGTAAGCCATATGGGAAAAAGTGGTCTGTGACTTATTAAGTGTGGTGGCATCAAAGATGATCACCCCTTCCCAAAATGAACTTAGGACAAAATGAGTTTCAGAAAGATAAAAAATCCACAATTTTAATAAATGAAAGAGAACAGAAAATGGTAGCATCTGTCTATCATGCTACACAGCATTATGACCCAGAATACTGCAGCATCAATTATTAACCACTATTGGTACAAAATCTCACATGAAATGTCTGACTTGTGTTGCATACCAAACTTTACTATTATTAGGAACACATTTAACACTGTACCAACTGCAATATTCACAGGTTGGTCCTGTATGTGAAACTCTTCTGCCTCATGGGGCTTACATGGATCACAGAGATCATCTCGTGGGCTGTAGGTGGAGCATATTATTATTGGTATATCCCAGATTTTGCCAACCTGTCGCGAGCAGTCTTCATATTTGTCATATTTTGCTGCAAGAGGAATGTGCTAAAGCTTCTGAGGTCTCGTGTGGCCTCATGTCTACCATACAAAAAGATAAAAGATTGGAAACGTGGCGGATCTTTGTCTGGCCCAATGTCATCTCTCCAACTGACAGCCAGCATCAAGAAGAGCACTGGAAGACCAAGTCAAGATACATGACAAACTTGTGGATCAAGGTGATGAATCCTCTCACTGCTCAGTTTGGATGTGTACTGCATGATGCATATTACTGCTGTTTAAAAGCCATGCACTGTTCTGTGATGTGTGCATGAGAGCTGATGGAAGAAGAAATCATGGACTAGTTCCAGTCCTTGTGATCGTCATCTCATTCTGTTATGAGGTAATCCAGCACAAACATACCAGCTGGCTGGTATATATGCTGTTGAGTGAGACCATTATCAGCACTGCTTACCATTACATACCTCTTTTTTACTGATAGAAAACACAGAAGAAAAGCATGGTCCAGTACAAAAAACAAACAAATAAGTTTGGTAAAAAACAAGTTTTGCTTAACAAAAGTAACTTCAGCTTTTGGTTTACATTATTTATTTTCAGAGCTGTAATATGTTCATTGAAAATGTCAAAATACTTTGTTCACTGACAAGTTAGTAAACCTTATGGTTTGGCAATTGTTTTGGTATACTCTTTTTGAAATTTTTTCATTACTTTCACCCATGTATTTACAGGAGTCAGAACAGGTAATATGCCACTGGTTAGTGACCATGCTTTGCTTTTGGACTTGGTTACAAGTTGTGTCAATTCAGTACAAAGTATCAGCACTATGTGGAACAAGCAATGCATTAAAATTCTCTCACTTTTACTAACATATGATTATATTCCATTTTTGGGTTTGTTACAGTTAAAAACATAGACCAAAAATGAAGTTTCTGACATTGTGTAATTTAGTATACAGTGTCTGGAAATAAATGAATTACGTATGTCTTCTGTATTCCCATGGAATACAGCTGCTCTGTTTATACTACTACACTGCATACTGTAATTTTTTTTTAAATAAATGCTAGGAAGAACAATTTTTTAGTATCTACTGAACTTCATATGAAAACCACATCTGAACAAGGCCACAATATTCCTTCTATTTTCCACTCAGTCTCTCCACCACTTGCTACGTTCATTTTGGAGTGAAATCCATTTAACAGAAAATTTCATGTATGCAATGGAATTTTTGAATCAATTATCTATGTGCAGCCTTCAAAATCAGAAGCCAGAATGATTGGGGAAAAAAGGTGTCAGAAATACATTGTTATGGTCAGTAATTACAATACACTGTTTTCAGATACAAGTGGCATTTAAATTCATGCCCTAAAGTTTAAACCAAAAAGGGTAAGACAGGTGTAACACATGACACACACAAAACATGTCAGAAAAATTTAAAAAAAAAGACCACAAAGGGTGATATAAAGGCATGGATGAAAGGAAAATATTAACAAATACCTTAAATAAGGAAGCTGGAGAGATGGCAAGTGGAATGAACTAGCTCAGTACAGGAGACAGTAATGTTTTTGTTTTTTTGGTGGGAATGTCACTGGACTTTCTGGTTCTGCAAGGAATTTCCATGGCTGTAAACAAACTGCTCAAGAAAGACCAAGTATCATGCAGTCCGTCAAAATCATGTCAAGTCATGGGGAATAAAAGTTCATCCTCATCAGCAACTCACTCTGCTACAGTAGGGACATACATCTCATAACACTATAAAGCAAGGCCATGTGAAGGTAAAGGATAAGCAATAAAATAACACATAAACTGGTGACTTTTTTTTTTTATTGTAGAATTAATTCCAAATGGGGCATATACCATTTTGCTTTTATCCATCATTACTGGAACAATGACTGAATTGCTTTAACAATTTATACATGGGCAAAATAAAATGCAGTCTTGAAAGTGTCCAAATAGAACTGTCACGTGGGCACTGAATTCTCAATACAACACACATCAGTCTAAGCATACAAAGTTACCCACATTCTCAAACACACATCAATCCATGCACACGCACACACACACACACACACACATTCTCAATCAACACACATCAGTCCACACACACACAATAACACACACATTCATTTTTCTGCACTTGATGGCTTAACTACGTCAAGGGAAATATCATGTGCCTTCTGCCCGAAATAGTACCATTACTGGTATAACTAAAATGAATCATAAGACAATGGTAACAAAAGTTTTTTTTTAAATTTTAACATGATTCATCCCTGGTCAAACCAGTAGAGATTTCTCAGTATACAGTCATACACAACCTTAGAGAACAAATTTTTGGTGACTAGTTTTGGCGTGACATAAGCCATCATCAGGCCTTTCTTCCCCCAAAAAACCTTCAGTTTAAGGTTATGACTGCGAATAGCCATGAGATTTCATCCTTTACAAACTGCATATTAAGATACCAAAAAAAATAATTTTGAGAGACCATGAGAATTGTGCAAGAATTGTATGGTGAAATGTACATAAATATTTATGTATGTTTTGTAGTTAACAGACGATACAAGGAATAAAATGTACAAAAGTTGTAAAAATTATTTTAAAAAATCCTGGTGGGCAGTAAAACTTTCAATATTGATTTTACCCCGCACAGGGTCACCTAATTTTTGATACATGAGAAATACATCGTGACAATGCAGAGCGTTCTTGCTATGAATACTGATGCAGAATAATGCTTGCACTATAAGAAAGTTCTGGAAATTCTTGGAAAGTATTTTTTTGTATGTCTTCTTCATATATATAGTTACATTATGATCTGGTATACCGGGCCATGTTGTCATGCCTCAAAAAGAACACAACCCAGTATACCACATTACAATGTAACTATATATATAAAGAGGACATAAAAAAAAACTCTACCAAAAATTTCCAGAACTTATTGACACTCAAAGGGTCATTCTCCATAAATATTCTTAACAAGAATACTCTCCATTTGCATGACGGTTTTCTCACATGACCCGGTGTCTGTAAAATCAATATTGAAAGTTTTACTGCGTATCAGGAATTTTTTAAATAATTTTTACAACATTTACACATCCTACTCCTTATACCTTATATTTCCTACACAATTTTTTATATATATTTTACCACAAAATTCTTGTACAATTTTCATGGCCTCTTAATTCTTTCTAGTGCATTTCTATGCTACTTGCAAAGGATGAGCTCTCTCATAGCTACTTACTGTAACAGATGTCCACTGAAGGTTTTTAAAGCAGGGGGAATGGCCTGAGGATGGCTTATATCAAGCTGCAACAGTGAGTCACCTAAAATTTGTACTGTACAGTTGTGTATGACTGTATACTGAATAATATACAAAGTTTTGTTACATTAATCACTCCAGTGCCTCAATTCCAAAAAAAACTACTTTATAAGGAACATGCCTGCTTTTAAATGTCTCTGTTATCAGGAGAAATGAAAATTCAGCATACATGTGGCAGAACAATGAGTACTACTTCAAAACTACATTATTATACTATTTTGCAACAAGTATCACTTTTTATGCATGTGGGAACCAATTACATAACAAAGAAATGCAGTGTGTGCCAGTTCATTAGCAAAAATTTTCATTGACTGAAAATAACAGAAGCTCATTTATACATCTTGTTTGCAAACTCGTTAACAAATTAACTTGGAAGAAATGGACCAAAACTATAATTTTCATAATTATCATCATATTGTCTTTTCTGTTATTAGTGGAATAGGCATTTCTCCATCTTTTATTCAAACTCATCTTTCTGTTAAGTTTACTCCTTCAGCAACTTATCATTTAGATATGACTTAGCAAACACACTGAAGAAAACAAATATTACGAAGGATAACTAAAGACAGAATAACACTCAATGAACATTGCGGTGGATAAGGGCACACAACTTCCAACCCACAATCTCACAAGATTCGAGATCTACTGCTCATTATTATGTCAGTTGCTTACTTCATGTTAATTCCTCATGACTGCATTTTAATGTTGAAGTTGTATCCAGTGTAAGAGCAGCCTGTGCTACCACACTTTCACAAAATGGCAAGAAAACTTAGTACACAATGACTTTCAGCTGAAGCCAATGACACAACTTCAAATACTTCATTCAGCATTGCAACTACTGAAGCCTTTACTAAACATTCATTGTGGTTGACTGCAAAAGTGAGGAAAAGTTGTATTATGCTTAAGTAGCCTGAAGGCAGTTGCTGACAATGTGTCCAGTCAATGGACTGAACAATATGAACAAGACATTGAATCCCAGTATAAGGAAGCAGACCTGTACAATTAACCACAATAAATGTTAACAGATGGAACTTAGCTGCATTTTTTTAGGGGGGGTGTTGGTGATTTTTTTTGTTTTTTTAATAATGTTCTTTTAACCAGATTTTATCCTAGTTTGAAAGCAGTATTTCCATAACCTGAAGTGCTTAGAAAGTTTAAGTCATATTCTATTTCCCACAAAGAAAATAAACGATGCAAGTAAGCAACTTTCTTTTTTTGAAATAAAGCTTGTCACCTTAAAATTAGGCTTGAGTTCTTGCTTTATCATTCAATGCACACAGATGCACAATGGTGGTGATGTGATTCAAATGAATAAAGAAGGGGGCTTCCCTGTTCATACTTTGGTGTTGCACGGTGCTCTCCCAACAACATACACATTACCCTGCCATAGAAGAAACCAATTTCTTCCAATTAAATTGTTTTCAAAAACAAAACCATTAACACATTTCCTTAACAACCGTCAACAATTATTACACTAACATACCATGGCGAATACATCCGCCCCTTCGAGATCGAGAATTCACTTCAATCAGAAACAAGACCAGATGAAACAAGGAACGGTACCATAACTGTCAATGATACGCACTGCCAATGTAATATCACATGACAGATAAACACCATGCACAGGAACAACCTCCACCACAGTTTACACGTAATTCCTTATTATTGTCAAGCATAAAATCTTGCGAAACGTTGCCAGTTTGTGACTTTATTACTTTACAAAATAATTTTTTTTTTTCACAGCAAGAACTGGGTAAGCATGAGTCAATCTCTCATCACATTCTTCAAAAGGTTTACAAACGCCTTTGGTTGAAATTAAGGTGATAATGTTGTCACTTTCTGTAACCAAGTAATCACCAATTTCCGCTACTCATATTCCTTTCACAAAAATGTTGCATATATACTTTTTATCACTCAGAAAGGATAAAACGATCACTATTCTCATGTGTTTCCCAAGCGTGTAGTATGAACCATTTCTGTTTGATTTTCAAAGCCTACTACTGACGAGATATAAATGCAAATCACATCTGAAGCACTGCTCCACCACTCTGAAGAACTTAAATATCCACAAAATGCAAAAGAAGGAAGAGCAAAACAATATTATTCATCACAGTACTTTTCACTGGCCACTGTAGTACTGAACTTTGCCACCTGCTTGCAAGGGAGCAGCACTCATCTCCTTCAGTACATCATCCCAGGCTGAAAGAAAATGTAACAATGTGAAAAGAAGAATTACTTCGACTTCAAGAAGGCATTTTCTTAACATACTAAAATGGGCTGCAACATGCATACACTCAAAATTTCAAATTCAAACTTACTTGAAACTTTCCTGAAACCTGGACTGCCAAAAAATGTACCAACTGACAATTCAGAACACCAAACACTGACATTTATTTTATACCATTTCACAACATCTGGATTACTTAAATGGCCAGTTTCTGAGATTAAGGGCATGCTGCCCATTAGCACTGTGCAAGGCTTGAACTTTTGAACCAAGCAAACAGCAGCTTTCCAAGAAATTTATGTCACAGATGGCCAAGCAACTGGATGACATTCTAACGCCATAATTTGATGCTCTTACTTCCCACGACAAACATATGGTAGCCATGCATCACAAAAACAGTTCAATGTAGTAATCTCAAACTACTGTACCATAATGTGCACTCAGGCATTATTTGGCATGTAAAGACTTTCACAGCAACTGTACAACGAAGTCTAAGTCCCAGTAATTAGAAATGTATTTATTAAAATCTATATACCTTCATGTTCTTATTCTTATATTAATTACCTGTACACCGGTATGAAGCTAATATGAAATGAAGATGATGGTAAGGCCAGGATAATTTTGCCCGGAATTATGCTTATGTTAGAACATTCACATACATATGCCAGAAATCAATGTCAAACAATAAACAAGCTTTTAAGCCCATGACTAAACTGAGGCCCATTATGCAACCCTCTAGTAATATTTTGCCATCATAAGCATGGTATTTAGCTATGGTGTAAGGGGAACTTTCAGAATGAGTAACAATTCTATGGGCCAAAAACAAACTCAAAGCTAACCTCTCAGCAAATCAAACAACTGACTGCATAAGGAGTGAATTTCAGTGATTCACAGAACAAAAACATATATCCATAAGTTTAGCACAATAATACATCAATTTCACTCACCCAGGCCCACAAACGTAACAATTAGATCATGATTATCAGCCTGCTGTGTATTTGGTTCTCGATACCGGGCAGAGAAATCCTCACTAGCTCTGCTGGTCAAGGCGGGCACCACACCTGTTACCTCCTCTGGCAGCAGCATGTCGGAGGCAGTGCTCCCAGTTGTTGGGCTAGTGTTAACCATCAATTCCTCAGCGCTGCTGGGTGGTTCAGCACTGCCACAGCGGGAATTTTCATCAGCATCTGACAGAAGTAGCTGTTCATTCACTTCAAACCCAAAAGTCAATTCACTAAGTGTTCCTACATTATCCCTGAAAGCAGCTTCCTGCTCTTGTTCATCCATTATGATGACTGGTGGACGAACTGATGAGGACGTTGCAACACCGCTACCAGCAACAGAAACTTTCCTACCACAAGTTTTAGCCCTAAACACTGCCTCCTTTGCTCGGTTCGTGTTTGAAGGCATCACAGTAGAAGCACTAGCAACAGACACTTCTGGCATAACTGTTTCCCCAGAGCACAAGCCGCTTCTTGGAACTATCACAGACATTTCTATGGGTTGTTGATGCACACTTACTTCACCACAAACATCCGATTGCCTGGGTCCCTCAGCACAGTTCTTGGGGTTTGATGCACCAACACTGAAAGGGACTATAGTAGGAGAGGGGGTTTCTTCTCCAGACACCCTGCTGGAAGTATTATGAACGGAGGAATTATTACACCTGCCTGGTTTCCGGTCCACTTTTTCTGTAACTAAACTCTCCTCCAATGATGGATAGTAGCTGTCCATGATTACATTTGGAGAAGGAGACTGGTGTTCTGCAGATCTACTCACAGCAACTTGTTGCCTGTGACTTGTGTTATGTTCTTCCACAGGAATAAGTTTATAGTCCAAAGTTGTATTGGTCATGGCATCTTTCTTAGTGCGAGGATCAGGGAGGGGGGTTTTGTTTCGAAGCCTGAAAGGTACTGCAGGGTCACATGAAGTTTCTGGGTCCTGATTCAGTGTCACTACAGATGACGACGCATTACTGGTGGAAAATGACGACTGGGAAACACACTGGGGCACAGGATTACTGCTACTAATAGACATGTTATTATTAGCAGGGTTAGCAGAAGTGGATGTAGTCACTCTGGATCCACTGACAGGAGGAACTCCAATGTTGAGTTTTGGCCCAGTAATAAACTGGGGATTGTTCAGGGCAAGAGGTGCAGCTATTGCAGTGACCAGGTTTGTACTAGTAATGAAAGTACTACTTCCTGTAGTATTAGTGGAAGAAACAGTTGTTGAAGAAATAGTGGTGGTTGTGGCGGTTGAGGTAGAAGTACTAGTGGCTGGTGATGGAACTGCTTGGCTTTTAGTTGCAGTCATTGTGGGCCATCTTCCTGCACTGATATTGCAACTGCCCTGTGCATTTGAAGATGCCATTCGGGTGATGTCAGCATACGAAGCTTGTGGTGTTGACCCACTTGATGTGGAAGTTTGATCCAGAGTCAATTTCGGAGTTGTAGAAGACACAGGGAGGGAGTGCACACTATCAAGATCACTGCTGTCTGACTTGTCCGATGGAGGCACACTGGATGTTGACTTGCGACGAAGATGTTCTGGTGATCGGGAACGACTGTATTGATATAACATGACACCACCCCCCTCACGTTCTACCATGTGGTCATGTGGGGGGAAGCCACTTCCCGGTGAGAAGCCCTTACGCTGGCTATCCACTCTGTTCTGGTAGTACGAATGGCCATACTGTGATACAGCTGGGCGCCTATTCTCATCACCAAAAAGACCAGTATGCCCACCACTCCGACCACCACTGCTACTACGTTTCTTCTTACGACGCTGCTTTTTAGTCACCACATGAAACTCCGTTTCTTCAGGGGTAGTAGCAGACACCACAACAGTTGGCACTCCATCTTCACATTTCTTCTTCTCGTCACCAGATCCACATCGCTTCTGACCACTAGCAGGAAGTGGACCACTCTCATCAGCCAAAGCTGTAGATGAACCATCATTGCAGTTATACTGCTGTATCCCTTCTGCCTCCCATAACCTACAATCGGCTGTTTGGCCTTCTTCAATGTACAGTTCATCATCTAGTGTTGCTTGCTTTTTTGGACGTCGCAGAGTTACTTGTGTTGAGAAACACAAGGAGGCGGATGTTGAGTTGGTGCCACTTTTTTCTGCTGTCAAGTCCTCCAACTTCGTTTTGGAGATCTCCTCTAAACTGTTTGATTTCTTTAGCTGTCCGCTGCTGCTGCCACCACTGCCACGACCACTACCACCACCACCACCACCACTACTACCAATTTTATCACTCCCTCTGTGTTCTTTGGAACTCTGTTTGCCCCCAACCCTGTTCTTACCAGATGCTTTCTCTTCGTCAGGTCCCTCTTCAATGGCTCTCTCTCGCCGAGCCTTTGTCCCAGTAACCATTTCTTCTTTTCGTATATTATTCCTCTGCTGCTTGTTGCCAAAGCCTACTGACCCATTGCTGTGGGCAGAATTGTTCTTTGTCTTCCCCTTGCTTTCGTTTGACTCTATAAACTCGATTAAACTCTCAATGTCCTTGTCACCTCGAAAACCCTCTATGTTTTGGGACATTATTACATTGCGATCGTTGTTCGTCTGGAACACATAACACATTATGTTAACAAGACCTGACTGAATGGATACAAACACTTACCTGTCTGTAACAGAGCTTCCTTGTAAGTACAATGTAAAATGTGACATGCTAAACATAATCCTTTGTGCTTCGTTCAGCCAAATCACATACGTACTAATTTTCCTAACCTAGCAACTCAAATTTCTTGGGCTTATGATCATTAATCTCTTACACATCAGCTAACATGAAAAGAATTGACTGGAATGCTTCATTTACATTGCTGTCTATAAAAGACATCCAAGACTTAAGAAAGTCTTAATACAATATTTATTGCTCTGGTATGACACGTTTGTTTCCAGGGCCAGTCATGTGACACTTTGTTCTACATTGCAACATATTAAAAAAAGCTTAATAAATGATGCATGGGGACAAAATATTGACAGACATAATAAAATGGTGATTCTCACACAGTGACAACTGCTGTCAAGGTAATTCAAAACTGAAGAACATCCAATGAAAGTGATACAGAGAATTTTCAGTCATTGAAACACCATCACAAACTGGAGTGAATGGCAAGGCCAGAACATACTATTAAAACATGCCTTTAAAAGGCTGAAGCCAGTTACCTTCCCTGCTCTATTGTAACATGTAGGACAAATTACAGACATTCCATAATGTCTGTTTCATTGCTGTGTCTGTCTTGAGGGGACATACCTTCATCCTGCGCTGCTTGCTCTTGCGATCATTACTGTTGGCAGATTCCAAGCGGTAATTCTGGTGAACAGCATTGCCATTCTCATCGAAGGACTTGTTCTGGATTAAAAAAGGAAACAAGTCAATAATCTCGTAAATGAAACCAACTTGGTGCATTATTTATTCTCAGTGTATTTCGTCAATTTTATTTATAACCTCTACATGTTTTGGACCTCTCCAGGTCCATCATCAGGAGGAACAACTGCATTTATGCGACACTTGTTATTCCGTATAGCTGACTGTCTGTTATGTAGGATGGAATCAAACTGCCCCAGAGAGGTCTGAAACATGTGGAGGTAATAAATAAAACTGACAAAATACACTAAGAATAAATAGTGCACCAAGTTGGTTTCATTTATGAGAGTTTATAGAGATGCATGGTCAACAAAACATAAAATCAGTAATATTCTTTAGGCTTCTAGATCACATACTTTATAGTTATTGAAATTTTATTTTAATATACAAAAGGTCAAAGAAAAAGTGTGCTTCGACTCTTCAATGCCTTTCACTCTGCAAGATCCCTACAACTGGTGAATTGTGAAATTAACAACTTTATTTTACAAAAAGTTATTGCAGTCAAACCAAAACAATAAAGTTTCTTTCCAGAATTTGAGGCAAATATGTTGGAGGAGGGTGAAATAGATTAAACTAGCTCAGGACAGACTACAACTGTGGTTTTTCTTGCAATATTCATGAAGGCAGAATTCTTTACAAGGTGAGACCTAACAATGTGGTTAGGTCAGTAACCCTACTATGTGTTCTGTGGTTACAGGTTTAGATATTAGTCAGCACTCTGTAGTCCTTGTAGCATTTGTGAGGCCCCTAGACCAATACCAGCAATGTCTGCCAATTAAGTCACAGCAACTTCTTTCCATACCCTTCCAAATTTGTTAGTCACTGTCTTATCTCGTTTTGTTTGTTGAAAGTTGTGAAAACAGAAACTAATGCAGTCATACACACACACACACACACACAAAGACCCAGACTCTCATAGCTAGATTTGCTTCTCATTTCTTCTTCTTTTACATTACACAGTGTATCAGAAAATATGATCATAAAACAGAGAAACCTGATCCATAAAGACATGACTGCAGTCCAAGAAATTTAAAATGAACCCTAACATTCAGAACTAATGCCCACAAATGCCATGATCCACAGCTAGTTCAATACACTTCACACCCTCAAAAATATCATCAATAAATTTCCATTCTAGCCTCAACATCACATATAACATTTGTTTATGCAAGTCAGGTCACTTCAGTTTATAGAAACCATGCATATCACTGACAGCTCTACACAATCACAGAAACCTCAAAGAGCCTAATATCAATTTATAAATTAAAGACCTTTAAAACAAAATGTGCAAACATCACCTTTCCATCCACAGCTGTGTCTCTGCTCCCATGGAACGTTAATCTGCTTACAGTCTCTGCAACAATTACATAACCTCTATATAGTATAGCAAACACAGTATCATTATACCTGTACAAAACATTGTCAGCTTCTACAATATAACAATATGCGCACAAGAGATTTGTTACATCACACACTGCTTCTTCACTGTAACCTTCATAATTCAAAGTTTAAAGAAAAGAAAAGAAAAGAAAAAAAAACCCAACACCACAACAATGTGCAAAACCACCCAATAAAATATACAATTAAAGTTTTCCTACTTCACAAAACTAAAACTACTGCACAGGCCAGTTCAATGTTTTCTTCATTCCAGTTTTGCAGAAAACAATGAGCTGCCAAAAAAAACCCCCCACTAAGACGTTTGCAGTTAAAACAAGAATCTTTTCGTAAAACTCTAACAGTATTAACAAAGTAAAGGAACTAATGACACAACATCTCCTTTACAAACTTAGTACGAGCACATAACTCAGACAGTAAGCAAAGAACAATACACAACACACAAAGCTCTTGGAATATACACACCAGACAGTACTACTACCTGCTATATTCAGGCCAAGTGTGTGCATGTGCACACACACACACACATATATTTTTATTATATCAAGTGGGTACCTTACACCGTTTGCCTATACACAGTAACCTGAAAGTTTGGTTTTTTTTAATAATGTAATAATATAAACATGGACACTAGTTTGTAAAACTGAGATCCCAACTCCCAAAGAGCAAGGCATCATTTTTGTATTTCTTTTATGTCTTACATTAAATGTGTTGGCCTGATGACTGCCTAAAAGGTCAAAACATGTCACCTTATTAAACACTTAAAACTTAATTGTGTCGACTATTTTCTTACATAACCATTATCGAACATTTAAGTGTGAACATATTTTTCTATAAATAACCCACAGGCCACTAGACAAGACAAGAAACATTGTATTCTAGTATGTTACTAAAATAATGTTTGCATCTCATTTCAATACAACTGCAGTGAGGACAAACTAACTTTCTGCCTGTCACTACCACAAAATAAGATAATAAAAAAATGTTATTTGGACAATATTTATCACTGATTTGTCACAATTTAAATCAAAAGAACGACCATTAAAATTACATCTGAATCCAACACATGAAAGTATGAGGTTCTATGTCTGCTCTGGAATAGTATAAATATAATTTTATTGACCACAACACTTATGTTTCAATGGAAAAAGCTAAACAAGTGTCAGTGTTTGTAAATTGTAAGGGTCTTTCAAATTAACTGGTTCCCTAACAACAGAACACAGTTCCACTAAAATGAGAGGTATACAATTACCAAGTTCACAAGAAAATATCAATGATGTCATGCATGCAGGACACCACATTTCCAAGCTTATCTACATGTATCTTTATTAAGCTGATGAATATACTGAGGTACATACTGAAGATACAACCATCCAAGCAACTAATCCTGAAGGTTCAACATTTCTCGCACCAAAGCCCCACATTAAAAATTATCCTGAGCCACTTTTATCCATGTCCCATTCTCACAATCATTACTTCAATAATGATCTTAATGTTACACTCCCACCCTAACCTTGGACTTCCAAGTGATCATAAACCAAGATATTCAAAACAAAATTTGGTGTGCATTCCTTGTCTCATCTTTTACCCACACGCCCGGCCCAAAACCAGAATTCTAAATTTTGGAAATATACAAATCTTGTGTATTTATTGGTAACTGCATGGAAATCAAATACAATATAATAAATCTCATGTTAAGAAGGGAGAACCAATTCTGTCACTGATCAACCTACAACTACACTCCATCCGAAGGGACGTGGTAGCATCTGTGTTTTTTGGTAGCCAGCCAGCAAGGGCAGTACTGGTATGGATCACCAAAGACCTCAATTCATACAGTAAGATGGTGCAACATACCTGTGTACCATACCACTTGACTTGATGAAGCCTTTCTTAAGACGCAAACAGCTCCACCCCTAGTCAAGGAATTTCCTACATTTTATGAAAACTGAAGGTTCTAAAACCTTGTTTGCAAGAGTCTGCCACTTGTCTCAATGCCCAGCTAGATCCATTATACTTCTTGACATGACAACATTAACTTCAGGACAATTATCTACTCATTTATTAAAACATCTATAGAACAATTCTGTATAGATAGAAAAGCTGGCCTATGAAATGGAACAAAGACTGAATGCACAAGAAAACAGGGTGTTTAATGTGGTGCCTAGACCCAAAAAAGATACAAAGGAATTGCCAAAAAAAATTCACAGTCTGTATGTTCTTCAGCCAAGGCTGATACGTAAAGGAATATGTGTGGGGAAAACAAAAGAAACTAAGTTTTCACTGAGTAGTATTCCTGAATAGTGCTATCTGATAATATCTGATAATATCTTCTACCTCCATGAATGCTTTTGTATCCAAAATTTCTCTCAAACACTTGTTTATCAAATCTTGCATTATTTGCTATTTTCTGCAAAATACTGCCTACTCTTTAACTTGTCATGTCAAAAAAGTGCATTATGTTACTGGTAATGCATTCTACACATTCCAGGGTAGACAGTACCACAGAAGAACAGTATGTGCTGCAGGCCTGGCACAGCACATTAGGAACATTCGAGGTTAAAGTTACTGATCATCCTAGTTTTGTTGAATGCTCCTACTGATCATCCTAGTTTTGTTGAATGCTCCTAACATCCTCATCGTCGATTGTGCGATGCACTATAGCCCGCAAAATGTCATATTTGCCATCAAACAAAAATTAACAATGATTTGTGCGACCTTTACACACAGCTACGTTTACGAATTTTGTAATTTCCTTCAACTCATGAGCATGCTCACTATTACATATGATGAAAATACTAGATCTGTGGCCAGAGTAATTGTGAGGCTTTGATTTACATATTTAACACATAACATAAAAGACTTAAATGACTATAGTTCAGAAGTAAAATGCACACTTTCATTCAAATATATTAGCAATGGCATAAATTTTCACTCCGCACTTTGTTAGTGTACAATGATCTTGCAATTTAGTTATTTTTTAAAGTATGGCCTATTATGATCAGTAACAGCAATGAAGCCTGATTCATACAAGCAATGATACATGTATATACAGACAAAACATTATACATAATGTATTACGTACTGGAGCCAACTACATTCAGTTCTCACATTGAACCAGAAACATTTGTCACTAATGACACAGGCCTAATTAATGCAATTAAGGTCTGAAGATGAATTCTAAATATGTCTCATACAATAAATGGAACCATATACCAATCTAAGATTTTAAAACAAAATCTGCCCATTTCATGCAATGAATGAAAACAATTCACCAACCTCCCGGAAGCCCAATAAGTGACACACAGGTAACAATACCTACACAAGAAAACTAGTTGTTTAACAAGTACTCCTGCAAACGCTATTCATACTGGGCAGGAACATCAGAAATCTACAATTTCTGAATCATGACAAGAAAAAGAAGAGTTGAAAGAAAAGTAGCAGTTGTGCACACAAAAGGATATGAGGCATGTCAGCATTTTCATAACAATGCCACTGATTAGCTTCACACCACTGCTACTGTGCCCTATGAGAATGACTCCCAGGTGCACAGTGAATAAAAAAGGCTTGGTGGACCCTGGAGACAGTTTGGATACCTCAGAGAACAGAAAACACTTTGTCTCAGCTGAAAATACTAGAAATTCCTCAGTGGTCCAACATGCAGCCTAGTCATACCATATGCTTTTTTGATGCTAGTTCAATGTTGAGATATTACAAAACAGTGCAAGGGCAGTAAAGGTTTGAAATTCATAAATAAGAAATACTTTTACAGATTACTGTAAATATATGTAGTACTCAACAGGAAGTAACAATTTCCCAAAATGTTGCTGAAGACAGAAGCTTACTATCGTTAAGGTTCGATATTTTCCCTCTTACTCTTTTCACGCAAAATTTTGTGATGACAATGCCCCTTTTCTACTTACTTCAAAATACAAAAACTTTTTGGAGTTTTACGTGGAGTTGAATTTTAAAACAAACTTGTAGTAAAAAAAACTGGGCATCAAATACCCTGAAGGTAAATTCATAAAGTCCAAATATATGTGAGTTCTTGTTTGAGAATTGACATAAATTCATTGATAGACTTGATGAGAGGGTGTAAAATCTTTGGAGATTTAAATATTATTTATCAAATTTACGATGGCCATACCGTACATCTTCTAAAGGCTAAAACAGTAATTTTCACAGGTTATCACGAAGACGTTTCATTGAATGTAGCAACACACAGAAAATAAGGAAAATAAAAGCAGCAACTAAGGATGTTCGGAATTTCTGCCTGTGAACTGAAACACACCATGTCGCAGCATTACATGAAAATTAAATTAAACACAGCACACTTAGTTCAATCTGTAAAAGCACATATAGAAAGCTCTCCTGTTAAAAAAAAAAGAAGAAAAAAAAGGGGAGGAGGAGGAAAATAACAGAGTTAGAGGAGTACTGTTGAAAACGATAATGGGAACCAATGTGGCAACATTCTTTAGGAGCCAATGGGACCTGGTCTGATCTTGGGCTTTGGTGTCACAGTTGTTGAACCTTCAGAAACGTGAAGTACAGATGTAGGAGTATAAAACTAGGTTATGTACAATACAGCTTGTCCTGTACAACAAATCTCAATTGGGCTAAGTCAATATTCAACTACACATAAGCCATCATGCATTCCCTTCAAGAAAATGAGCATGTTCCACTCAAAACATTATTTGGCATGATAATCCACATATTACAAATGTATTTAAGGCATAAAAAACAGACAAAAGCGTATAACTGTGGAATGCCTACAAAGAAGCTGGTCGATCGTGCTTTGTACACTTCACACACAGGTAGCCCTTGGTTTGGGATGCTTGATTTTGAAACGATCCATGATAATGATGGTTTTGAAACCGGGGGGGGGGGGGGGGGGAAAAATATTTAAAAAAAAATTTTA
>Ga0131853_10004951_pt1 | contig 23981 bp, 19 predicted proteins | sample TergutLab28metaG_FD_92764 | JGI IMG/M metagenome (GOLD analysis project Ga0131853, IMG submission 92764) | Labiotermes labralis P1 segment gut microbial communities from Petit-Saut dam, French Guiana - Lab288 P1 (version 2) (version 2) | ecosystem: Host-associated > Arthropoda: Insects >...
AAGAGTCGAAACATGTAGGAGATTAAGATAATAACAATTTTAATGTTTTAATTATTGGATTTTAACATTAATCGATATTGGTGCATTAAGTTGGAATAATAAAAATACTAGAAATCAAAAAATATAGTTGCTAAGAGCACGATGTTCCCGCACCAAAACATTCATAATTACGAGTACACCTGGACCTCTCTTCATGGGAAGACTCACAATCAGATTGAGCACATGTTGATAGATAGAAGCGAGTATTCGAGCATACTAAACATACGAAGGTGCAGCAGAGCTTACTGTGATACTAATCACTATCTGGTGGTTGCAAAATTTAGGGAAAGATCCGTAGTAAGTAAACAAGCAACACAGAGGTTTGATGGAGAAATATTTAATCTGAGGAAGCTAAATGAGTCGGAGGTTAGGAAACAATATCAGAATGACATCACAAACAGATTTGCAGCTTTGGAGAACTTAAGCGATGACAAGAACATAAATATGGCTTGGGAAAACATTAAAGAGAATATCAAAACCACAGCTAAAAAGTCTAGGTCTGCAAGAACTGAAGCAGCATAAACTATGGTTTGATGAAGAATGTTCAGGTTTTTTTAGATCAAAGGAAGCAGGCTAAAATGCAGTGGATAAAGGATCAAAGCCAAAGCAATATAGATAATGTGAGCAATGTAAGACATGATGCTGGCAGACATTTCAGAAACAAAAAGAAGGCGTATCTGAAAGCCAAAATTGAGGAACTTGAAACTAACAGTTAGATAAAAAATATAAGGGACTTGTATAGGGGCATCAATGAATTTAAGAAGGGTTACCAGCCTAGAACTAATATAATGAAGGATGACAAGGGTGTCTTGGTTGCAGACTCCCAGACTATTTTGGTTAGGTGGAGGAAATATTTCTCTCAGCTATTGAATGTACATGGGATTAATGATGTTAGGCAGACAGAAATACACACAGCAGAACCACTGGTGCCTGAGCCAAGTGCCTGTGAGTTTGAACTGCCTATTGAAAAGCTAAAAAAAATCACAAATCACCAGGTACCGATCAAATACCAGCAAAATTGGTTAAAGCAGGAGGTAAGCAATTCGCTGAAAGATACATAAACTTACTATTTCTATTTGGAATAAGGAGGAATTGCCTGAGGAGTGAAAGGAGTCGGTCGCAGTACCTATCTATAAGAAGGGTGATAAAACAGATTGTAGTAATTATAGGGGCATATCACTTTGGCCAACTACGTACAGAATTTTATCTAACATCCTGCTCTCAAGGATAACTCCACATGAAGAGGAAATCATGGGGGATTATCAATGTGGATTTCGACGCAACAGGTCATCTATTGATCATATATTCTGCATTCGTCAAATACTTGAGAAAAAATGTAAATACAATTAAACAGTGCATCAGCTCTCTATAGACTTCAAGAAAGCTTATGTTTCAGTTAGGAGGGAGATCTTATATAATATTATCACTGAGTTTGGTATCTCCATGAAACTGGTAAGGCTAATAAAATTGTGTATAAATGAAACATATAGCAGAGTCCGGGTAGGCAAGATTTTGTTCGACATATTTCTTATTAGGAATGTTTTGAAACAAGGAGATGCTCTATCGCTATTGTTTTTCAACTTTCCTTTAGAGTACGCCATTAGGATGGGTCAGATAATTCAGGATGGCTTGCAATTAAATGGTGCACATCAGCTTCTGGTTTATGCCAATGACGATAATATGCTGGGAGAAAGCGTACATACTATAAAGGAATATGCAGAAACCTTGGTAGTGGCTAGTAAGGAGACTGGACTAGAAGTAAATGCTGATAAAACTATGTACATGGTCATGTCTCGATATCAGAATGCAGGAAGAAATCACAGTGTGAAAATGGATAGTAGTTCCTTTGAGAGGGTGGAAGATCTCAAATATTTGGGAACACTTTAACACATCGAAATTCTATTTGGGAAGAAAATAGGAACAGACTGAATTCAGGAAATGCTTGCTATAATTCGATCCAGAATCTTTTGTCTTCCAGTTTGCTATCCCGAAATTTGAAGATTAAGATACGCGTATACAGAACTATAATTTTGCCTGTTGTTGTGTATGTGTGTGAAATTTGGTCGCTCACATTGAGGGAGGAACGTAGGCTGAGGGTGTTTGAGAATAGGGTGTTGTGGAGAACATTTGGGCCTAAGAGGGATGAGGTAACAGGGGAGTGGAGAAAACTACATAGTGAGGAGCTTAATGATCTGTACTCCTCACCCAATACTTTGCGCGTGATAAAATCGAGAAGAATAAGATGGGCGTGGCATGTAGTTCTTATAGGGGAGGGGAGAGGCTTGTGCAGGAGTTTGGTGGGAAAACCTGAGGGAAAGAGAACACCGGGGAGAACCAGGCGTAGATGGGAGGATAATACTAAGATGGATCTTCAGGAAATGGGATGTGCGGGAATGGACTGGATTGGGCTGAATCAGGACAGGAGCAGTTGGCGGGCACTTGTGAATGTGGAAATGAACTTTCGGGTTGCATGAAGTGCGGGGAATTTCTTGACTAGCTACAAACCGGTTAGCTTCTCAAGAAGGACTCTGCTCCAGGGAGTAAGTAAGTACGCCCACAACCAGATAAAAGCGAGGTAAAAACAGTATGTTAAAGAATTTAAACCATCGATATTTCAGCAGCAAAAATATCTGCATTTTTAATCTACAGATGCTACTGCTTACCCTAATACATTTTATATATTTCAGAATATTTTAACTATATACTTCTCTTTGTTATGCGTTATTGTCCTCCCAGGGAATGGCGAAAACCTGTAGAAGGGCTTCTGTGTAAAGATAATTTGTAAAACATTTTACATACTGGAAGCGTATTAGATGGTATTTTATTAATAACTTAATGTTAAAATATTATATTAATGCGTGGAATGGATAATATTAAACAAGTATAATTACATTCTCTCCCAAGAGTTGACTATGAAAATTTCTGCCCTGTGCAACAAGAAGCCGTGTATTTTCGTAGAGGCTCCAAAATCCCAGATACGGATCTACCACCTAAATATCGCACCGCACTTCATCACATTCCATAAGAAAGTGACGTAACAATTTTTATATTTTTGCGGCGGTGTTTTGTCAACTGTTGGTCGTATTTTGGGTTTCTGCTTTTGTAATGGTTGAATTTTTCACATTTCGGTGAAACGTACTGCCTCATTTTCGGGGTGACTTAATTGGTTCAAGTTAATGGTGAAGCCATTCCACGTAAATGACGCATTCCCCCTCCCCCCCCCCCGTACATCAACATGTGTTTGAAACAATTCGGTCGCCCTGAAGATGGAAATCAATACATTTCCTCCGAATCGTCGGAATGTTTTACCTCTCCAAGCTGCGCGAGCCTTAATTAATGCCATTATTTGATCAGATTGCTGTGGAAAATTGAAAACTTGTTTAAGTTTCTGTTCGTATGTTAGTTTCGTCTGGAACTAGACAATGTACAGTTTGAAATGTAGGTGTTAAATCCATCTTTGAAATCTTGGTATGTATCTACCAAATTATACGGCTTCATATTTCACAAGACAGTAATCTTCAGTGAATACTGTGGTAACCTCAAATGCGAGATATTCTATTTGATAACAAAAAGTCCATTTAATACAAATCTTCAACCGTGTTGGCTTTCCCAATGTACAGGTTTTGTTATGAATATCACGGAATATTTATGTTATTTTTCTCTCGTCTTTGTTAGGAGGACTTCAAGCTTCAAAGTGTAGCCCGAGGGGGACGAATTGTTTAAAAAGGCTGAATTAGAGACTTCACGATATACTGCGTTCTGGAGGTTGGACCGAGTACTTGGAACTTCTGATATCTGAATAGCGATATTATATTCTTCGATAGCAACCAACAAGAAATCCTCATCCTACACCAACATCGGGATTATCGAAAAATACACAAAACGCTACGTTCTGCATTTCGTATTTTACAAAGTTGCACTAATGTAGATTAAAGATAAAGTTTAATTAACTATACAGGGCAGAATGTTCCTTGAGAAGCTAATAGTGCCCCATCTGTTAAAAAAAAATTAACAGCTTTTCATGGGCCCCGAATTTTCATCGCAGTGTTCGTAGGAACTCGCCACTGTAAACCATCCCGAGCTATTTTAATCTAATTCACAACTTGGCATAAAATTCTTATAGATCAAATTTGATATTAAGGCCTATCCTCATATACAGTGAAGAAATTCTTATATTCCCACTGTATGCCATGATGCAGCACACAGAACAACTTTGTCTTTAAAGACGCCTGTTTCTTTTATATTTCTTAATTAAACACCAAGTAATTATACCAACAGATACGTTACTGGAGGATAATCCGTAACGTATACATGTTTCGGCCTCTCATGGGCCATTATAAAGGAGTAACAATTAAAATATTTATATCACGCGTGCTACATGTGGCGCCCATCTCACCACTTTTAATTCGGTCACCTTAATGGTACTCGCCACAAATTTGGCATAAACTTGCAGGAACGCAACAGTGGTAAAAAAAAAAGACAAAACAGGATAGTAGAGAGGACCTGAGAGAGGAGAACGCATCAGTAGTAAATAGAACAGAATTTTGTTTCAGTTTATTGAAGCAGTTAATTAATAGTGATCAGTAGTTAACACTTGGTCCTAAACTGAGGCATAAATCTTAATGTATTTTTGTGTGAAATATGCTGAGCACAGTTTTCGATAAGATCCTAATTAAATTAGAGTCCGTTGGTTTTTATAATTAAGAATGTTATTGACTCTTAAGATTGTTTGTGTGTTTGAAGGGGAGAGGGGTGATTCTGGACGAGTTAACGTCCCTGGAGATACTGAGGGTTTAATTTCAAACTCGCTTCATTGGCGCCGACGACCCTTTCAATTTAGAGAGGAAATTAACCAAAGGCAGTTACATCGCCCCAGGGTAACTGGTGTCACCTCTCATGATACGGACTTGCTGATGTCATCTGCCCTAATCTGAACATCGGCTCCCGTCTGTCGTTAAATGAACTCCATTTCCATATTTTGCTTAGTATTTCCTGAAAGGGGGGGGGGGGTTTCAGAAATACAAGTTTTATTGGGACGACTTGAATGAGAACGACTGCTTTGTGCAACCAAAATTTAGATTGGGATCCATCTGGCTTTGGGTGGTGTCCAATGGTGGGCCCTTGTGAACACGATAATGAGAATACTGAATACTCTAAAGACATGTACGTTTGATAGCTGAAAGTTTATCATCTTTTCTATACAGACTGTACTCTGTAGAATTTGCTGGTTAGATGGTTTTTTGGTTCGTTCTTTGGTTGGTTTGTTATTTGGTTGGTTGATTGGTTAGTTAGTGAGTGAGTGAGTCAGTTACGTTAGTTAGTTTAGTTAGGTTAGTTAGTAGTCATTATTGCATAGTTACTTTCTTGAGGGAAACGACCATGTAATTTGTTAAGACAGTTGGCACTTTCCCTAAGAAACTACTAACTCTTTCTTCTCCCATTTCTACAGCAATAAAAGACCTGGCATCCAAGAATGACCTGTTCTTTATGTTTACCATCTTGGAGCATCTGAAATATCACATAACCCTATAAAGTCCTTTATGTGCCCTTTTAGCATTCAACAATTCTGCGTTCTGCCCACGCAGTTATTTATGTGTTTTGTGTGGATCTGAGAACAAACAGCGATTATTTCCCTATACAACATTAATTGGTTGGTTTTTATAACCGAGACGGAGTGTGCTTACTGCGCGGTACGGACTGAATTTACATGTTATATATATTAACTCTTCAAAGCCCAGTGGTCACTACATTGCTACAATTTTAACATTCAACAATTCTACGTTCTGCCCACACAGTTTATTTATGTGTTTTATATGGATCCCACAACAAACAGCGATTATTTCCCTATACACCATTAACTGATTGGTTTTTATAACCGAGACGGAGAGTGTTTACTGCGCGGTACGAACTGAATATTTAACTGTAATCGAGGTTAATTTTCGTTGTTAAAATTTATCAAGTACTAATATTCGTAGGAAAACCCCCGTTTTTCAGCAGGCATACTTCGAACTTTGCATCTTAGTAACCGTAAACACTGAAGGTAAATTGTATCTAACGACTTTACTATGAACTGTCAACATAAATCTGCTGAAATCACGTATTACTGGCTGACATGAAGCTGGAAACGATCTTTTTCCCGTATATTCAGGTTGTTTATTTTTTTCAAAGCACGCACAAAATCTGGGTCAGCTGTGATGTCCTGGTGACCGCAATATTTTTGTCAAACACGTGTCGAGATGTGTTTTTCTTTCAGTTCTATTTCGCCCGAGAGTGAAAGCTGATTGGCGGATCCAGCAACAGTTGGGACTGCCGTGGCCAATTTAACAGAGTACAATAATGTTGTGTAGACGTCAGCAGTCCCACTTTCCTGACTGGAGCGCGGTCCACAAACCAAAAACAAACAAAGAGTAATGGGCCAGTAAACAAGGGGGAAATGGTCGCCGGTTAGATCAATGGATATCCGATCGAACAGCCCACCCAGTTTCCAACTGTGTTATTAGATTTCAGGCAGCAATATCCACGCATCCAGTCTCCATACTCTTATGTTGTCTCGTCTGAGAGTTTGGAGCTGTAGGTCGGTTCTGTTTGTTTGTTGAGGCACTGCACTACAAGCCGGAAGGTCGCGGGTTTGATTGTCGATGTTGTCGGAATTTTTCACTGACGTAATCCTTCCGGTCGCAATATGACCCTGGGATCGACTCAGCCTGTAACAGAAATAATGACCAGGAATATTTCGTGGGGGGGTAAAGGCGGCCGGTGTGTAGGGCTAACAACCTTACCACCTTAATGTGCCGATTGTCTTGAAATCTGGTAGCCTCAGCCCCCTGGAACCATCGGGCCTGTCCAGAATTGTACAGAGAGTGGTTTACTTTTGAATTTATATGTTTTGTTTGCCGCGAAATTTGGGAACAGATACCAATTTTGCACGCAGACCTACGAGAAAAATTACCTGTTTTTTCGCCCAGGTTATCTTTACTTTCTTCGTTAATATGAATGCATGTAATGGCTGCATAATCAAAACAGGAGTAACACGCAGAAAAGGTAATCAAATTTACTCATGTAATTTAAATATATTGCCAGATTGGAAGTTATCCTAGCGATGTTGCTGAAACACACTGATCCGTAACACTATAAAGACTCGAATATTTTTAGAAATGTTAATGAGATTTCAGAAACATCCGAGGACTCTATACCAATATTTACACACCTGCAGTGGCTACCACACGTTTGGGCAATTTCTTGCTCAAATTTCATGACAGATCTTTATGTTTTTTTTTATTAGGTCTACAGTGTAGAAAATGAGTAGGGACAAGAGATCTGTACAACATTTGGCAGTAAAAGGGTCAAACAGTATTTGAATTATGTAATTTTTTAGTGCCAGGTAGGACTGCCTTCGGTCAACTGTCAGTTTGAAGACATATGTCATGTATGATAACCTTCGTGTAAGTATGTAACTTTCAGATTGAAATTTATCGATAATAATACATCACAACAGTAATCAATGAAAATCGATATTACTTATGACGTATTGAGAAAAATCAATAGATATCATTAAAAATAATTTATATTCATCTACACTACAAGAACGATGGAATTAACCTTTGATTCGGTCTAAGAATAAGAATGAGGAGAGTAAGATGTCGTGGAGTAGCGCGTGAATATTGTGGCTGTCTGTCTTGTGACGTCACATGACTAGTTCTTGTACGGTCAGTATATTCATTGCAGTGTTTTAATTACGAGTTGTTAATAGGCTTGTCTTTCGTTTGTTTGTAAACTTAATCACAATATCTTAGTTACGGTAGTGCCGAAACGGCACCAGATATCGGCAGTGGAATGAAAGGGTTCGATGTTGCCATTGTTTAGCCGCTGCGCTACAAATTTCACTTTTATATCACAAACAACAGTCTCCATTTTATTATCTAGAAAAGATTGAAAGGACGCCGTGTTCTCATTTTAACAGCTCAGTTTGCATCTATAATGCCTAATGTAAGTATGTCCGCTTTATTCAGTGTCGAACTGGACATAAATGTTTCTGTGCCGGTGGAAAGGTTATCGTAGACAAGGAGTCTTAAAACGTTTGGTGTGTCTAAATATATATGAAATTTTTCGCGAATTTCTTGTAGAAAAAAAAAAATTTTTTTTTGCCAAAAATTATAAGAAATTAAAATATTTGTCTTCATTTTTTAAAGAAGCTCCCTTATTATTGTTGGTTAAATACGCTGAAATTAAACCAAATCCATTTATGCTGGAAGATGTGAAATAAAATTTAAAATTCTATTAATTTTTTTGTCACAAACACATTTATCAGCTTCATTATGAAGAACGGAACCTGTTTTTTTTTTTGCGGAACCAGCAAAAGTCCGTGGCGGAACTCACGGAATCCCCAGGGTTCTGTGGAGCGTCTTTTTAATAACACCGCTCCATGTTGTTATTATTAGGCTTATGTTATGAATTTCTTTTTCGGCAGAAATTGAGATTTCGTCGGATGCAGTTTCAGGAAAAATTGCTCGTCAAATTTTTTAATATTCCAGTAACACTGTGGTTTCTTGCAAGGTCTATCTTCGTGACCCTCAGCCAGAGGTAGGAATTATCACTTTGATTTAGGCTGTAAAAGTTTACTGCAGCAGTATTTCAACACTTTAATTCTCGTTGCGATATCCTTTTAAAGCTAATATTAAAGTAACTTACACATAAAATTTCAGTTCGCACGGCGCAGTAAACACAATTCTCATTTTAAAAACCCTATACCTAATGCTGGCAGTGACAGAGTCGCTGCTTATTGCAAGCACTATACGAAATATATAAACACAACATATGGAGGAACCGCAGACTTTTTGTAGCTAACTTTGGAGGCATATATATTTAACGAGTGTCAGGGACACAAGTCAACCCTTAAGCAGTAGAATTTAAGCGTCCTGAATGAGACCTGACCCTGGAATTGTACAGTACCATCTCGTCGCTGATATCTGTGTTGTCTGACATTTTCATTTTGTGTTTCTGTGTTTTGTATTTTAATATATATTATTAAAACCTTTATGTAGTCGAAATCTCGTCGTTTTAAGGCTTTGTTAATTATATATTCACTCGTTTAAATCAAAGCCTGAATATGGCTTCTACAAGCCGAAACACGTAGCTATGTTCTCTTAAATTGTTTATATAACAAAATTATGTGAGACTAAATTACACGAATTTGACTTTCAGGTGACCGTGCATCGTGATAAATTCTTATAATAAAACCAATTACATGTACTGATTTCTCAAATTTGTGTTTGGAATAAAACTCTACATGTTTGGGACAGTTCCTCCCTCCATCATCAGGAGATTTTCACTGTGCACACAGCAAACCTGTATAACATATACCATTGCTGTGTATACAGTGAAAAACTCTTGATGATGGACAGAGGAACGGTCTGAAACATGTAGAGTTTTATTCCAAAAATAAATTTGAGAAATTATGGCATCTATTTGGTTTTATTATAAGAACTAAATTACACTTTTCTATTAATTTTCGTATTTAATTACTGTATTTAATTTTTTGAAGTGTCAAGACTGTGCAAATTTGCATTATAATGCAATATAGCGTGCCAGGTATACACGCCTACTAACGTTTCGGAAGAACTCGCTGCTTCTTTCTTCAGGATGGGTATAAGCCACTTTTTTTTAGAATGACGGTTTATATGTATGCATATGGGGTAGGGAAACGGGCCTTGTCGAGGAGATTAGTTGCGGCCGAAACGTCAAGGGATTGGAAGGAAGACGTGCCCCAAAGATATCAGTGAGAGCCCCTTCTTACGTAAGTTGCCGCTTTGAAAGCTAAGGCAGCGAGTTCCTTGAAATGTTTGTCATCAGTCAGTAAATGTGGAGGGAATCGTAGGTACTTGCATAAAACTTGTGTTTAATTGGTCGTATATAAACGGCGAAACGAACCGAGACGTTCTGTAGAACACGAGAACACAAATTTATGGAAATTGACCTTTGACATTGAGAATAATCACACACAGAACCTAAGTTTAAAAAAAATAAACGAATTTGTTTTGACGTCGGAGTAAATTACCGAGTTAAGTAATTACCGAAGGAAAAAAGTTGGAAATAAACGGAAGACTCGCAGACGTGTTCTACCATGTTCTTTTGTTACTGTCTGTCAGTCTAAATAAAGGTAAGCTTCAGTTTAATATCACTGAAAAACCAATTGTAACGTTGTTGTTATGCACGGAATGAAGGCACGTGGAGGAATGATCCCACTTATTCTTAACCTCGACCCTAGATAGAGGTGAGTGGTAGCTTCACGTCCCGGACGCTTTTCCCTCGTGGGAAGAACCACCGGAACCCATTGAGTAAAAAGATGGATGGGTTCTAGAGCGGATATAGACCCTATGTAGAAAAGAAACATCCCTTGGTTCCGCAAAGAATCAAACCACGATTTCCCTGTTGGCCATTCCGTATCCTAGTCACTACACTGACTGAGCTATCCCGGCTCCCGTTTAAGGACGTGGAACTACCAAAAGTGTGTATTAGGCGTATAACTTGTTTTTGTCTTTCCTCCACAAATTTAGTTCGAAGTATTTTTCGCTGCATATTACCGACTTGCGCACTGTACCTCTACTGCTCATTTAAATTTTTCTCTCTTTTTTTCTTAATTGGAATAAAAATTTTACATGTATCCATATTTTAGTAAAGCTCCGTAGTCCAAATTTCATGAAGATCTGTTCAATCCCTCAGGAATTGTTGCATGCGAACAGAAGGAACGATATAGTGAAACTAAGAAGGGCATCGTTACGAATGCTCTAAACACGCAAGAATTTTCTGGATAGACAGGATGGAGTGCATGAAACGAGAGACAGGAATTAGTGAAGACAGCCTGAGTTATGAATGCAGGGAAGAAGTACAGGATCATTAAAAAAGAAACAATACTTATAAATAGAGAAACAGGAATGGCTGTTTTGTCGGTTGATGAAAACAGAGAACAAGTGTTAGAGGAAGCAGAAACGTCTGGGAACTGTTTGTAATTACTTGAAAGAGTCGCTGTCTCATAGACTAAAGCTTCAATCCGTGTTTCTATTTACGTCACTGGGAAAAGATCTCGTTGTCTTCGACATGTTTATGGAATAATCTGGACTTCTTTAACAACCAAATAGATTTCTATTTTCAACATGGCCTTCAGTTTTGAGGTATTCCTTGTCAGTTAGAGATTGATTTTTAGAACGACACCTATGACGTGCATAGATTATGGGTTAGCAAGCTACGGCTCTTTTGCGACCTCCCAAGGAATTACCATCGCATTTTCAATGCATTTATCCCCTGCTAAGTCATTCAATAAGATCATACCCTTTGTCAATATTCGTAAAACATAAGTAAACAGCTAAGTTCTGGTACAGATAATACAGATAATACGCAGTTAATTAGTGAAGGGTGAACATACAAAACTGAAAGAAAGATGGCGGTGTGTGTGTGTGTGAGTATTCAAACCAGAGATGTAAACCAATTCAGCGTAAAGAATTAGATATTTTTTAAGAAAGTTGTAAACAATTTGTGGCTTTTCCTTATTAACCCCATAAGTTTGTGGCTTTTCCTTATTAACCCCATAAATATAATCGGCGATTGAACAGATAATGAAGGAGATCGTATCGTGCAGGAGGCGGAAGGATACAATGGAGGTAATGAGCTTGTTATATCTGTAAAATATTTTAATACTGCTGGCAAAATATTTTATAGACCTTTGTTGTGGAAAATAACCGTAATTGTAGAAGCTTCAAAACCTTCATTGGCTATTACAGATTTAATCTATTTGTCAGAAAGAAAATAAAGCTATTTCGTATTCTGAATTACCATGGGTTAGACGTCGTGAGTTGCAGGCGGTCCAATCAATGCTTTGTGCCTTACGCAAAGCGGACTTGGCAGCCTTCAGAAATGAGTGAATAGAGGTGACAGAGAGCATTAGGGGAATAATTTGTCTTATGTTGATTACTTTGTGCTTTTCGACACGCATTATTAGGATGATTAAGTTAGACGGATGATTTGGATAATGGAACGCGAATTGGTAAAGTCCGAAGTACGTACTGTCCTCTAGTGACGAGAACATATTGGACCTTAACATTGCGGGTAGGGTTGTTGCTCTACTCTCTACCCTTGTGCAGAAATCGTAAATTCATGCCACAAGCATATCTCTGTCACTTCCCCTGTCGCAATTTGTTATGTGCTCACCTTATGGAGAATTTAGAATCGAATTGTTGCACAGCCCTAACTAGACAGGACAGGAGAAAACAAAAAGTGTCCACTCGCATACACAAACACGACTGCACTGCTTCTCCGCTGCCGAAATTGAAACTATTGTCAAGAGCCGATAACATTAGAAGGATTTTGTCATAAAGTACGAAGGTGGCTGGGGGAATAAGAATAGGACCAAGATGTAAATGGGGGGGAGGGGAGGAGTGACATTACGAGCAGTTGTAAAACTCACAATCCTAAAATTAACGCCTGCATGTTTAGGAATTCATTATTTATTCACATGAAAAACACTGGATCTTTGACAGCATTCTTCTGATTGGTACTTTTAGGAAAATAACAGGTGTGTATCTTGTAATATTATGGGAATAGGACACTGTGCAGCCGAATGCAGTTTTATGTTCAGTCATTTGGTGCTTTAAAGGATTGAGAGCCTGGATATTTATAGGCCATATTCTGCTGATGAATGAAGAACTCCCAAAATAATCAAAACAATATCATGTATTAAATGAAGGGCTGAATAGGCACTGGTACTGAGGTCGCGTTTTTTAAAAGATTTGCAGTTTTGGGAGGTGACCAAAATTTGATGAATTACTGGATTAGAGAAAGAAAGTGTGAGGGTGTTCTGTGAATTCTTGTGGCTCAAGATGGAGTCCAAATATGGATTACTGTGAAAAACAATAATGGTACTTCAGGTTTTATACAAGCCTGGAGTTGTTTTAAAATTTTGGCAGTGGTAAAGGTCAAGACTCTGATCTTCTGTATCCCGACGTTCCTTAGGTACCTACCATCCTCAAGCAAGCGTCAAAATACCCGTGGAAGCAATTTTAGGACATTCCGACCCTAGTATATGAGAACACTATATTGTGTCGAAACGTCGGCATCCGTTTTATTTATTTATTTGTTAGCAATTAGGTTCGAGCCCTTACGGTCCCGATGCACCTAGGCTTCAAAATCGGGCACTTTGTGCCCATAATCTGATACTAGTTCAGGGGTACCCTGTTCGTTTCGACATCTGCTCACCGATTGACACAACACCGTTTCACAGAAGAACGGAATCCTAAAGAAATGATTTTTTGAAGGTCTGAGCGACTATCAGGTTCTCAAAGATAAGCACTCTCCTTGACGTTGGTAATGCCTAATACAAGCACTACCGAAATTAGAGTCTCTTGTCTAGTGTCTGTCACCACTCTACCATATTCTCTATCCTATTAGTCTTTATCAGAATGACGAGGGGGTAAACGATGGGATCTTCAGAAATTGGTGCTCCTTCTCCTCTCCCTCCGAAAGTCAGGCTTCTATATGTTGGTTTAATTATCTTAAAACCAGAAGCCTTAAAGGCATATGGATGAGTGGAGATAAACGTCCATTGGATAAAATTCCTAATGATATCCGTAGTTCTCCTGAATGCCTGGAAAAATTCCTGTCCGCCACAGGGGTACATTAATTAGTACCCTTACAAGCTGGCTAATTAAGCATCTAGTTTAGAAGGTAATGAAACGTGCGCTCTTATAGTTGTGGTCGATAAATTTGCAAAATTCCTATTGGAAAATTTATTTCCCTCTTGTCGAGTTTCAGGTGCTGTTATTTGTATTTCACTTACGGGAGGGGACGCTAAATGTGCCCAAGGAGCCCCGAAACTTCAAGGTTTTCAGTACTACGTTATTAGAACAGCTCACGACAAGGTTATTGTGACCTGACTATCTGCTTCCCTCTTCTTTTTTCCTTCTGCATAGCTGGGAGCATTTAGAAGTTATCACTGGCTGCTATGGTATTCTCCACGTTGAAAAGTTTTGAGATGAGCACTGCCTAACTCATCCTCTCTCCACTATTGTGTGCAAATGATGAGAGCCTGAGGCAAGAGTCGACAAGTTTGAATTTTAAACTTTGCTTTGTGTACGAGAGTGTGAATTCAGATAATTTCACGTAATGCGTACTTATAACAAAAGAAATAAAGGCGCCAATTAGCTTTAAATGTTGAAATTTTATCAACCTGTTAGCTAAGACGAAGTTAGGCCTATATATTACGAGAAGGCTGGTGCAGCGATAAGATTATAGGCGCTTATTTTGGAGGTACCACGTTTGAATCTCGTCGGAGACACCGGTTACCCGGACTGGGGTTTTTCGTTAATTTTTTTAAAGTCATCCCAATCAAATAGCCGTCAATATTTTCTGATGAGGGCAAAGATGGTACCCTCCCAATTTTGTCTACCTCTATCTGAACGGGCACGAAGTTTTTTTGCCCTCTAGCATCATCCGCCTTCAGCAGTCAATCACATAATATCTTAGTTAATCCTCATTGGCTTTATTCAAGTCCTACAACTTCAACGTACAACAAACCCAACGCTATCGTTGTTGTATAGAGACAGCAACGTAAAACTATTTCACAGAATTAGACATAAATAGATATGGAACCTTTACTCGTATTATTGACGGCAATTTGGACCAAAAAGTCCATTTAAAATAGACGTCAGATTTCATGCTTTCATATTTTCTTGAAGGAAATTGGTTTACATTTATTTTATATTTAATTAATAAAGGGTGTCTCTTGCATGCTATCCCAAAAGTACGATATTTGTCGACGGATGTACCGGAGCATACAGATTGTCTATACGATAAAGCTGCTGTGCTCGGGGACGAGATAAAGGAGACGCGTTGTTTATCTATTAACTAAATAAGGCTTTTTTGAGACTCGAATTGGAGAATATTGTGAACAAATTTTAAATCAAAAGTACTAAGAGTCAGTGACTTAAAAGTCCTTTGATGACAGCCATACTTGTTTAACGATACTAAATGTTTTACAATAACAATAGGCAGTAAGGAAAATTTAAGACATTTGGTTACAACCGAAAAGCATGTGGCACTGATGCCATCTTCTATTCCAGCTCCTAACAGTTCCTATGCAACATAAGGAGAGAAAAATAACTTTTGGACCTATTTATACAAGGTTTATTTTTTCTTTCTACTTTTTCTGGTACTGGTCCCGGTGGCCGCGCAGTCTGTGGTCGCTCGCCTCCTGAGATTGTTAATTCGAATCCCACCGGGGGCATGAATATTTGTATGTTGCAAGTGTTGTGTATTATCAAGTAGAGGTCTTTGTGACGGGCTGATCACTCAGCCAGAGGAGTCCTACCGCCTGTGTGATTTAGAAACCTCGTGAATGAGGAGGCCATGGCCCACTGGGGGCTGTCGCGCCAAAAAGAAATAAACTTGCTCTGGTATGACAGTGTTTGGTGCTAAAGGAGATTAAGTATCAAAAGGATGAGGAAAATTAGATGGCGAGGAACTGTTGTATGCCGGTAGAGAACGTATCGTGGATGTTGCTGTCTGAAGGGGGCGAAACTCGAACCTCGGTCAGGGCTCTAGTAATAACTCACCATGCTGAATATATGGGAGGTTTATTGTATACTAGTAAGGGAAATACAAAAAGGCGAGAACTCGGAGGACAGTAACGTACCGCTAGCGAGTGCTTAGTGGTCTGCGTTGCTCGACGGCTCGTGAAGAAGCGTCTTTTGTTCTCTCGTAGTTATGTTAAAGCATCAGAAATTACGGAAAGTTTTGGGGGTAATTACTGTTCAGAGTTCTCGGGATTCTGGACATTGTGCCGCGCGTGATCATGCCTCAGCACAGTACCCAGTCACAGGGTGTACTTTGCCACGGGCACAGTCCACATTACACTAGTCAATCATTAAATAAGCATGTCATCCTTAGCTTGAAGTGAGCAATAATTCTGTAAACAATAATATATAACAACTATGCAGTAATATACATACTAAAGCAATTAATTTTTCCCCCAAAAAAACACAACACGTATTAATCATATATCCACTATACAACAGAACCCTCATTGGTAATTTTGTTCTTATATTTTTATGATTGTCAAATTAATAGGGTGGACAGTGGCTGGTTTCTTAGCGCATATGGGATGATTGAAAATAAACATCAAGTTATAGTTGAAAAACGTTAAGGACATAAGTCACCTGAGGCACTGAAAACACGTTTACGCTCAGTTTCAGAATGGCTGGATCTATACCTCCACTCTCCTATACGCCTTCATGGAGTGTTGCCTAATTATGCACATTTACCATATCTCTGCTTTTGTTTGGCTCCAAGATCAATGATCTTTTATCCATGTTCTGTGGCAGTACACAATATCCTGCGAAATTTTGTATGTGTCTCGTTACTTAATTGTCAAATGCGGGTCGGAGGAGGCATAGGATATTGCTGTTCATTACATGTATTAATTTCCCAAAATACGCTGTTTAAATGCGGTAAAGAGATGATTTTTTTGACTGATAGCTTGCAGGCTCCGTCATCATTCATTGCTGTTCCCCACACACATAAACACACACACACACAGACACGCACGCACGCACACACAATTACTGTATGTACATTTACCCCTTCAGAGTAATTTCATTTGCTAGCCACACAACGCTCCATACGAACCTTCCAGCCCTCGAAGCGTTCCCTGAAGTCGTTTTGTGAGAGTTTTTAAAGGAACTCTCCCGTCTTCCCATTAAATCTCACGTAACAAATGGAAGGCTTTGTTGGCCATTTTCTTCAAGGTCACAAGAGCCTTTATGTTTATCCATTGTTCATTTTTTCAAGTAAGATCGCAGAAGTTTTAAAAAATATATATTTTTCAAAACTACCTAAAAGTAACGGAGCGTGGTTTGACACTTAAATGGGAGAAACTCCAGCGGTTAATATTCTATGTTTACTTCCTTGGTCAGTGACGAAGGTCAGAAGCTGCAATTGCAATTTTGTTACTTATTAACCGCGTCTTGTGCGCTGTAACTTCTGCATAGACCCACAAGGCATGATGAGTCATTCTCAGCAACAAAATTTTGGCTATTATACTTTGTGTTCATTATCTTTTGGGTATAAGAAGGTTGGGGAATTCAGGTCTTCCTGAAACGTGACCCTTCGCCTTTGGACGACTGGCTTCCAATGATTCGAACGATCATTTTGCCTTCGATTTCAAGGGTCAAACAGTTCTTTGTTCTGTCGAAACGTCCGAAGACACAGTGTCGTATCTCAGAAGTCCTGACTTCAAAGATCTGTGTCTGACTCTCGTGTTGTGGAATTGACTGTGACGTCGATATATAACATGAATGATGTCCCCACCTACAAAATTAGTCTCTGCTTGGAGACCTTTAAGCAAAAATGTGAAGATATTCTTCTGCTTAAATTAAGTATTACGCCGTGAAGACGCACGTGGGAGCGGCGGTGTAACTCCATGCATTCTTAATCTCTGCTCTGCGTGGTATTGTGGTTAGCTTCACTTACCGGTCGTTTACCGCGCAGGAAGAGACCCGGATACCCGTTGGATATGACGCTGTGGGAACTGGGACGGTCTGTACGCCGTAGAAAAGTGAAAAGTCTCTTGCACCCTGCCGGAAAGTATCTGGACACTTGAGTCACGCAGCCGGCAACCCAGTCACTAACTGTACCGACTGAGCAACTTATTAGTCACGTAACATCGGTCCCAGCTGCCGCGCGGTCTAAAGCGTAGGACAAAGGCCGCTCGTCCCCTGAGATTGTGGGTTCGAGTCCCGCGCGGGGGGCATGGATGTTTGTCAATTGTTAGTGTTGTGTGTTGTCAGGTAGAGGCCTCTGCGTCGGGCTGATCACTCAATCAGAGGAGTCCTACCGACTGTGGTGCGTCGTTGTGTGTGATATAGAATCCCCTTGAATGAGGAAGTTTTAGACCGCATTGGGCCGCAGCGCCACTGCAGAAAAGACATTGTCATTACTTTGGTGCTTGGAATTTAACGAAAACTGGATAGCTGGTGGTTGTTTTACTTGTTGTTGTTCGCTGCTGCTGCTACTATGTTTGTGTACGTGAGCACGTTGGTGCGTCCTCGTAGGGAGATTGTATCTGTTTAATTACAGCCACTGGAACACCTGAGACTGCTTTTCCACTTAATTTAACCTACTCTTAGTGAAACTGGATACCGTGGCATGCCTTCAGTATCTCAGAATATTCGCCTGCGCGTTCCCATTAAACGATATACCAGAGCTGGTTTTCATCTGATAACCTGATGCATTACATCACATTTCAGTGTCTGCATATGCAGCAGCGTGGGGCTGACCTAAATACAGAGCTCGAGTGTTCTTATGGACCACGTCAAACGTAATGAAACCAACGACAGCGCCCTTCTTGGTTCCGGTCTTGCCTAAAATAAACTCTGCTGGCATACATTTTTTCTATTTCTGACAGCCTTATGAACATACATTCCATCGGACCAATACCGCCCTCACATCACATGATCATAGGTTTATGTATTAACACTTTAAACGGAGAAAAGTTCTGAATTTGTGAGGAGAAATAAAACATGGTTGTGTGTCCGTCTGTGTCTGCCATAAACAATCAGACGGTAAAGAACATAAGCTTAAAATTTTGTTATTATTTATAGGTGCATGTGGGATGGGCCGATCGGCACTCTAGTGACACATTTTGCCGACAGTTTCTACCAAACTCAGATTTAGTTTCTGAGAAATGATGCCGCGTCAACTGTAATTCGATCGAAACGTCGGGATCCGATGTTCCATAAGCATATCGTCACGTCCCAGAAGAGAAAAAATCTGAATTCGCATATACCAAGCTGCTTGTGAAAATTTTTTTCAAAGTCATGGTGTCAGTGAGGCTCAGATTCCATATTGTCTCTCGGGGGTTATAATAAATATATATGGAGGTGTAATTTACGTCATGTGTGGAAATCATATCTGTGAAGTTTCCAAGAGTTTTACTCTAATATTCTATACAAACTTTCAGGTTTCCTTATTCTAACCCTTACCCCTTACTCATTGTAGGTGTAGAGGGTTATTTTCGCTCCTGATTATCCATAATGACTCACACAATCGGTAGGACTCCTCTGGGCTAGGAATCGAAACGTCGTAGAAGCCACTGCCGTTACAATCCAGAAAATTCACAAGAGCCAAACATCCATGCTCCCAGGTGTGATTCGAACCCTCAGACCCACCAAGCCAGCTGTCGCAAGCCTACCCCTTAGACCGCGCGGCCAACGGAATCGGCTGTTTTTTATGCAACTCACAGAAAATATTTTATTCTGTTATGAGGTCACTTCAGTTAATGACCAGCTGGAACAGTTTCACTACATGTTCTGTAAACTTGTTGTTTTGTATGGGTGTGAAACTTGCTCGCTGACATTTAGGGAGGAACATAGGCTAAGGGTGTTTGAGAATATTTGGGCCTAGGAGGGACGAGATAACAGGGGAATGGAGAAAACTACATAATGAGGAGCTTAATGATCTGTGCTCCTCACACAAGAATGTTCGGGAAGAATTAGTTGGGCGGGGCATTGGCGCGTATAGGTGAGAATAGAGGCGTATTCAGGGTTTTGTTGGGGAAACCTGAAGGAAAGAGACCACTTGGGAGACCCAGGCGTAGATGTTAGATAATATTAAGATGAATCTTCAAGAAGTAGGATGTAGGGGTATAGACTGGAACAAGCTGGCTCAGGATAGGGACATGTGGCGGGCACTTGTGAATGCGGTAATGAACCTTCGGGTTTCATAAAATTCGGGTAATTTCTTGACTGGCTGAAAACCGGTTAGCTTCTCAAGAAGGACTCTGCTCCGTGGAGTAAGTAAGTAATTAAGTAAGTAAGCAAGTAAGTAAGTTCTCTAAACCACCCTAAACTGTTTCGACACCCCGTCACGTACGCTGACCGTGGAACAGTTGTCACATATGATGATCACTGAGGGTGAAAGGGTTAAACGTCGCTAAGCAGCGAAACACAATTAACCTTACGTAGTTACGAATACACAGCGGACAGTAATGCTGAATTTAGTGTACAACTGGCACGCTTGGAGTTAACAAGACATTTGTGGCATATTCTTTTAAAACACGCCACCTCCACAAATTTATTAATCACTAAATTCCGTTCACAGTCGCCTAAAATAACCTTCATTTTAGTACCCCCATTCTCTATGCTTGATACAGCGTCATTTGATCCATAAAGTAAAACATTTTGTTTAACATATTGCTCACAAAAATAAATAAGTTTTTCATAATACAGGGTGATAAAAATTTCACTCTGGAGAAACTTTCGATCACTCTGTATAAACTCCGTGGATCAGAATCCTTATAATACTGACAGTGTCTCAGTTACTCTAGATATTCCATATACTTTATATAAACCAATGGTTCATAGCCGTCTTAACAAAAGCTGTGACTGGAGACTAACCTGAGTCCCTTCAGTCCAATCAGCGCTCTCCCACTCATTCGATGTATGATCCATTCTATCGTCATTCACACGTCTCCCTCCACGTAGCACGAATCACGTCCTCGCAGATTTTTTTGAATAAAATGTTGTTATTTTTCATCTGTTCAATGTATTCTAGTTGCCCCACCCATCTCATCGTTCTTCATCTCATTGCCATGCTAATATTTGTGAGTGCAAGTTAAAAAGTTCTCAGAATGCAGTTTTTTCCCCCATCCTGTTGTTCAGTCTTCTCCCTTGTCTCTAATCACCCCCCTCAGCACCCCATTCTTACAACCCACCCAGCTATTCGGTCGGTTTGCATGTCTTTATCCCAAGGAATCTAAATATTCGACGTGGTAGAACAGTAATTTTATAAATAATTGAACACTATTAATATTATCTATATTATTTCACGATTGTTGGAATTTACGGATGTGTTGGATGTATGGACGCGCCTTTGAAAAATGTATTCACTACTAGGCTCGGTATCACGTACACAACAGGGTATAAAACAGACTGTTCGCTTGCATTAGGTTTTCAAAACTCGTACAGCTTCAAATTCCTCCCCCCTTAAAATTCCCTACTGTTCCCGATTGGCTCAAATATTAAATTTTACTACTTCAAATAGGTCCAAAAGCCAAAATTGTTAATACTTTAACTCCATTGGCTCCCAATTATGGAACGTTGTTTCCAGTGTCATACCCCGTGTGAACTCCTTCACACGTCTTACTGATTTTTCTTAATATGCAAACGTGCCTAATATTGTAAATCTTCCTAGCAAGATTTAAGATGCCCAAACGCTGTCAAAATTTACAACGTCAATTCTTCCAAAAAGTTCCCTAAGCCATCAATTTTGACACTGAAAAACAGCGAGCCTGCTAGCTCACTATACCCACCATAAAATGTCTCTGTCCCTGTAAGCTGCTATACAGGCTCCTTACAATTTCCTTTAGCTGCTATACAGCTGCTATACAAAGCTACTATACAGGCTCCTTACAATTTCCAATTACAATTTCCATCATAAACTAAATTACTAATTTTAAACAAATCTGACCTATCTACAAAATGTACAATTTTGACAACTAATAAAGGACTTAAACACCACATACGGTCATATTCTTAAACACTGTCTATCTTTGACCCTCCCCCCAGAGTGATATACCAAGTTCGCAACTTTATAACATTAAGAGTTAAACTAACGGTTTTTCTAATACTTCCGTCGTTATGTCCTCTGTAACATTATCAGTAAGGGCGTCATGTCCGTGTGTCCTTACATTCCGCTGTCGTCTGGTACCCACAAGTAAAGTGGTGGCGGATTTCATTTGGATCTATCCTGTACTGTGGTTGCTTTAACTTGATTTGTAAAGTGTGGGTGTGTGTATGTGTGGGTTTTGTAATGTGTGTGGGTGTTTTGGTGATATGTGTACGTGTGTGTACTGTGTTTTGTATTGTGTGTACAGTGTTTTTGTATTGTATTATTTTGTTTATGTATATTTATTGTTGTTTGTTTTGTCTGTACTAGTGTAAGAACTGCTGCCACCGAGTAAAAATACAATTGCACTTAGTAGTGGTAGTAGTAACTTTTGATAGGCTAGAGTTCCGATAAGCATTTTCAGATTACTCTGACCAGCAGGCATATTGACTCACAATAAAGTTCAGTTTACTTAAGTGCACAAATTCATAAATGATTAAAGGATGCGTAAGAAATTTCTACAAATCACAAAGGGCACAAGCAAACTTCTTGTGCATGCGTTATGGAGTCTTCTTGGCTGATTGGAAGAGAGAGTGAGAGATTGTTACATACATTCTAGCATGTATTGTGTCAATATTACCCTAAGTTTTTTCTCGTAAATATGTACTGTCGCTACCAAACTGTAGAGCTCTATCCATGTTATATATCTTGGTGTTCGCAGCTGCAGTTCGTGTCTTTCTGACATCACCACATGCAGTCTGTAAGACTTTCGCGTCGTCACGATTAGGCAGATAGCTTTTGACTCAGGAAAGAGCGCTAGTATCGTCTTTGAATGAACGTATATTTACTTGAGTTTGTTGCTGATAAATAGAAACCACTGCCGACAGCATTTTGACGAGAAGAATACCAGGAGATTTTGGAATACGAAAATAAGACTCCTGGCCAATACACACAAAGAGAGACATCTCATACATGATCAATACCTCGGGATGTTTTCGTAGTCTGTTTTCTTGAATCTGTTTGACGCAGCTGAAGACAGTCAAAGAGGCTGAACCTCCACTGAGATGCAAAAGTTGTGATGCCTGATATGCTCTCTCGTCCCCCCCCCCTCCCCCATCCCAACCCACAGCGATCTGAAGGAAAATCAACCCAATCTTGTTTCTCTAACCTTGTTCTAAGAAAGCATGGCAATCATCAGCTGTCTTAGCGAAGCAATTAGCTCTTTGTGGCATAACCTGACAAAGCCTAGCAGTAACTATATATAGCGCCTGCTTTAATGTTCAGAAACCCTGAAATTTTACCCACAAGCTGTGCGTTTGTCTTTCTGTATGATTTTCTGTATAAACACCGATTGTTTTCCTAAGCAATGTTAACTGGTTGTGTGCAAAATGAAGAAGCACTGTGCTATCCCTGATGGTGAATTTTTACACAACTCAGTCCATGGAGGGATGTCTCCTCCAGAATTAACAGTTCCTCACCCAGTCAAGAAATTCCCCGTATTTTATGGAGCCCGAAGTTTCAATACCACATTCACAAGAACCCGTCACTTTTACTTATACTGAGCCAGACAAATCCAATCCACGTCCAGTGTTATTTCTTGAGAATCCACTTTAATATTATTCTTCCATGTACGCCTAGGTTTTCCAATCATCTCTTTCCCTTAGGTTACCCTGCCACAACCATGCATGCATCTTGCTTCTACCTCATATGGGCTACGTGATGAATTTGTACATTCACGTTAAATTCTGGTTTGAAAGGAACAAGAGGTCACGGAACTGCAGACACTAACTGGATTGCGCCTTATGACTATTTCAATATCAAAATCATTCTGTTCAGGGGATCCCTGTCCTTATGAACATAAATTTAGTTCACACCCTCACCTGTTATCACTTTAATGTCCGTTTTAATAAATCATCCAATTTAACCCTGTATTTCCAAATAGCTATCCGTCCTTAAGTGCTACTGTATGCATTTCACGTACCTCAAGCGATCTTGATGTCCCCTTATTCCAAAAATAAGAGATAACGGACAGTTCCGGTGTTATTTTCGAAATCAACCGTTTATCCGAAATGTGTGCCTGTGATTGTAACTTCATATTAAGATAGCCTGCTTCGCCAAGATAATAAAATATAATTCTTAATTTGTACACCATGCATATATTACACTTGTTATTCAGGCTATAGAGACACTGTAGCTATTACAACTCAAAGAATCTTATGTTCCAGCGTGAGCATAATTCATCGTAATATTTGCTTTTTAAAGTAATTTTATTATTATTATTATTATTATTATTA
>Ga0131853_10004952_pt1 | contig 23979 bp, 13 predicted proteins | sample TergutLab28metaG_FD_92764 | JGI IMG/M metagenome (GOLD analysis project Ga0131853, IMG submission 92764) | Labiotermes labralis P1 segment gut microbial communities from Petit-Saut dam, French Guiana - Lab288 P1 (version 2) (version 2) | ecosystem: Host-associated > Arthropoda: Insects >...
GATCATGGAAGGGAGGAAAAAAGCGAAAGACGTGTGATTTTGGAAAGAAATAAAAAATTTGTTTTGGGTGGGGGTGGGGGGGGGGGGGGGGGGGGTTGTACAGCTGAAATGCTTCCGAGAAACTGAATCTCTGTTGTGCCAAGGTCCTTGCCTGCTTAACTAAGTAGATTACATACAGCTGGTATTACGCGATGGGTTGAAGAGCGCGTAGTTATATACCGTCGATGATATGTAAAAAGAGTATGGACAACGAATCAGGTGCGCACCCAAGGGGTGTGAGGGCGGCTGCAGGCAGGCAGCTACCCTCCAAATCGAAATAAAAAAAACAGATTTTAAAGGTTTACGTGATTTAACCCTCAGATGAGAGCAGCGACTGAAATCTTCTGATTACTACAAACCATTCGAGTTTTGAAAAATAAAATTGAAAACTTAGAACAACTCAGATGAAATAAAAAACCAGAAAGATTGCGTTGTGATTTAAATTATGTAATTGCACATGTAGTTATGCGTAGCCCATATATATGCTGTCGATAACAGTGTTTTGTTACAGTTATTTTTACGACATGATATGTATAACAGTTTTTACAGTCAAACATAAATTATATATAGCCCCATCACCCCCCCCCCCCCCCCCCCCCTGTGAAAAAATATGGGCGCGCATCTGCAATGAGTAGATGAGGGTTTGAAATGAGACAATCGTAGCATCATTATGGAGATACTGAGAAAACCCACTAAAAATATTCGAAAAATCAGCAACCTGACGATTAAGGCATCCGTTGAGTATGGCGCTTTAACATTGCTTATTTCGTAAGACAGGTCAAGTCCTTTAAGTCAATGAAGATCCTGTTTCAACTGCTTAGTTTTTAAACTACATGTAAGGTACCGTAGTAGGTCAGAGTGGCTCTGGGAACCCACCCTGTTTAGTGAGTGCAGGAAGGTAAAGCGCCTGAGCCGTGCAACATCTGGTACCGAGGTTGACACTTGGAGTTTTACTTCCGATCTCCCATACGCCCACCTGGCATTGCCTCTTGTTCGAAGCATCATACTTCGAAACAGCGAGAATTGTGTACCGGATGACACCATAATACCTCAGAGGCTTGAAACTTTGCAACGTCACAGACGGAACTGCACGCGTCGATTTCAACCATGGTGTTATCTCTTGTGTACGAAGTGGAAAGACACGTAGCAGATAGTCACATTTACTGGTGTTGGGTTTCAGCTCAACAGAATTACGTAGTATCGAAGAACAGAAAATTTAGGCGTAGTAACAGAGCGGTCTAAGGCGTCGGTCTTCGGCTACTCGCCTGCTGGGATTGCGGGTTCGATTCCCACCGACGAGATTGGTGTTTGTTTCTTGTGAGTGTTGTGTGGTCAGGTAGAGGTCTATACGACGGGCGGGTTTCTCGTCCAGAGAAGTACTACGGAGTGTATGTGCCACTGAGTGTTAAAGTGTGTGGTGGTATAGGTATAAATTACCACACACACACAGTTATGTTCACACAAGACCTCATGTCTCGCTTACATACAATCTCTGTAACCTGCGGCGTGGTTGCAGCTGGTCTGTCTTTTGCGTCTCTCTTTATACACTGCAGTTCCCACATGCACTCGCAATTGCTGTGTCAGTGTTCATGGGGTTGTGGTGCTCGTACGTTAAAATATCCTGGCTAGGTGGGTGGGCTAGCCAGTGGCGCCCACCCACGTGCAACAGTAACTTTCTACACCTACAAATCGTGGTTGACAGAGGTCTGATCAAGAAAGGAAGAAATAACAGAGAGAAGGAACCAAATTATTAAACAACGCATGTATTTCCCAACTTGTCGAATAAGCTAGTGGTATTTGCGCTGCATAGCACGGCTTACCACGACTTACCACGTACACTGGAAAGACGTAGTGACATGTTCACACGTTTAACTGCCTGTACCGCTCTCATTCCGTGGCCTGGTGTCAGCTAGTAATTGTATTTGTTGCATACAAGATGTAATTGTATAGCGCAGTAACCAGGTAATGGTATCTCCTCTATACCAGATATTTACCGTCGTTAGTTGGCCTCTTGAAATGGTAGTGATACGGAGACTGCGTTTGAAATGTGATGGCACACGCGCAGAAACAAGATTTCGTCTTTCGGCGAATCGGTCGAGTCCATTTAAACCGGCGGGGGCGTCAGTTCAGTCGACTACTGGCAGCCAAAGAGTGCGCATCAGCGGTAGTAACGCTGGATTCACCACGTTCTGAGGTAATGCGAAGAGTACTGGCTACCCACTCAATTTGCCATTTTCCACTTCACTTCTCCTCCAGTGCGTCACCGTGTGCCATCACATCTGAACTGGATCCTACTCGTCACCAGGTTGTCATGTTTATACCGCCATGAGTAAATTTTATTTAATTACGTAGTTCTAACCACGTATAATTAACACTAAAGCCCAGTGGTAACTCTACCTGTTCTTGTAACTGCTGCTGTAAGATTAAGAATTTTTGCTTTTTGCCACATAGTATATTTATGTGTTTCGAATGGATCTTAATTGTAAATTTCCTGTTCTACCCCCAGTAATTGTGGGCCGGGTAGCTCAGTCGGTGTAGCGACTGACTACGGGCTGTACGGTCCGGGATCGAATCCCGGTAGGGACGAGATTTTCCGCCCGTCCATACCGGCCCTGGGGCACACCCAGCCGCCTGTTAAATGGGTACCGGGTCTTTCCCGGTGGTAAAGTGCGGCCGGGCCATGCTGCGACCACTCTTCTCCTTCTAGTGCCGCGGTCATGGAAGAGTAGAGCTATACCACTACCCACCCTCTGGGCCACACCGGACCTGTAACGGGAAAACTTTACCTTCCCCCCCCCCAGTAATTACCTGTCACTACACCCCCTACTTCTGTCTGGGTCAGTCTTCGAAGTGTTAAATTAGGCGGCCTAGGTTGGTGGTTGTTTACAGACGTTTCGGGATAGCCTATTGGTCCCATCTCCGGTGGTCAAGCAGTCAAGTTTTCTTAGAGTGCTTTCCCTCGAAGATGGGACCGAATGGCTGTCCAGAAATGTCAGTAAACCAACAACCTACGTCGCGTAATATCACAGAAGTGCAAAGACGTCGGTTAAACCTTTTTATTAACAAATCGACTTGAATCAAGTAGTGGGATTTCCTCTATACCTATTTTGTTGTAAGCGCAACGACTTCGTCGTCAGAGATTCCTTTATTGTGGGCCTACAGAGCAAGAAGCCGAGGTAGTCAGTACAGCAGCAGAGGCTGTACATATCTCGCATCCTACTCGATAAATCCTCAGGGGCTCAAAGCAAGGAAACTTTTAATTTGACGGCTTTTGTCATACTTCTCCCCACTCCTCTGTTCGGACTCTAGACAAAAGACTCTCGAAGACAAAGGAAATCACGTCCCTTCAGAGGACTGGCACAAAAAGAAAGTGTTGGAAGTGAACATCACTGTCGTGGCACGAAAAGCTACTGTGCTGGGGGCAAGTTATGTGAATGGGATTTCGATCAGAGGCAGCTCAGTGCTTTTCTGAACACGTATTCTTGCTTCCAGAATGTGTTTCGCACATCGCACTACATTGCACTGTACATAAACAGTTGACATGTCAAAAATGAAAGCCAGTTTTGAATAAAGCCCTCTGCATGGATGACGATTACTTTGGTGCTTCTTTGATTGAATGGTATAAAATTTACGCCTGCCTTTGTCAGTCTGAATGTTTCTTCTCCAGAAGTAGTCCATATACTGAAGTTGACACATTGACAGCTTATCGGGTGCAAGACGCATTCCGTAGATGTGTTTTAGATAGTATGGCGACTTTAAAATTTTCTATGAGGACCGTGATATCGGAGAAGTTTATCCGGAAAATGAGATGCCGGATTTCACTGCTTCTCACGCCATTGCACACAGTGTCGTGCCCACGTGATTTAGGGTAGGAGTTTGTGGTGTTTCTTGTCAGAGCTTTACTAGTTTCACAACGCTGCCAGGATGGATCATTTTCCTTAGCCTGGTCAGGTCAAGAATCGCAGGCAGACGGGGCATATCGAGTTACGACCACTTATACGAGGGAGAGTCAAATGAAAACCTTAAAAGTGCGATAAAAATTCGAAACACAGCTCGATTGTCTTGTAAGTTGACAACAATGATACGCATGGTTTGAAGAGTGGCCGACAGGTGGCAGTACGATGCAGGAATGCAACACGACGGCGCAATTACTAGTGTAAAGATGGCGGCCCCGCTTGCAAAATGCACCAAAGAAGGACAGCGTTCTGTCATCCATTTTTTAAATAGTGAAGAGGTGAAACCCGTCGAAATTCATCGACGAATGAAAGTTCAGTATGGTGATGCATGCCTGTCACTACAGCAATTGTACGAGTGGACTAGGAAGTTAATGAACGGCATTAGTTCCGTAACAGACTCTCCTCGACCTGGTCAGGCACACCAAGTAGTGACACCAGAGGCCATTGCAGCAGTTGAAGCCATCGTAAATGAAAAATCGCCGCGTAACAGTGAATGAAATAGCCGCACATCTGGATATGAGTCATGGATCAGCACACTGTATCGTCCATGATGTTCTGCAGTTCCATAAAGTGTCTGCAAGGTGGGTGCCACGCCAGCTGACTGCAGAATTGAAAGAACGACGTATTGATGCCTGTCAGGAACTTTTGAAACGCTTTGAAGCAGAAGGTGATGGCTTTCTAGGAAGAATTGTTACGGGAGATGAAACCTGGTTCCACTACCATCAGCCGGAAATCAAGAAAGGGAGCAAAGAATGGCGCCATACCTCCTTACCAAAACCGAAATATTCCGCACACAACTATCTGCGGTAATAGTTATGCTGACTCTCTTTTGGGATGAACGAGGGGTAATTTTGGAGCACTACATGCCCAGGTGGAACACTGTGACCAGTGCAACGTATGCAGATCTCCTAAAGAATCACCTGCATCCTGCAATCATGTCCAAACCACATTGACGTCTGAGTACAGGTGTTTTGCTCCAACATGACAATGCTCGGCCCCATACTGCCCGTTCAACTGTTGCAACAATACAAGATCTGTCCTTCAGGTGTCTTCCACATCCGCCGTACTCGCCAGACCTCGCCCTCCAGTGACTTTCGTGTCCTTGGACCGCTCAAAGAGGCGATGGAAGGCAAGTCTTTCAGGTACGACGAAGAGGTACAGCTGGCGGTGCACGAGTGGCTGCGCTGTCAGCCAAAAGATTTTTTTTTCTAGAGGTATCCATGCACTTCCGAAGCCTTGGAACACTTGTATGGAACGCAATGGAGACTACATAGAAAAATGAAGTCATTGTGTGCCTTTTGTGTTCAATAAATTACGAGATAAAAAATATTTAAGGTTCTCATTTGACACACCCTCGAATTTACGACCGTGATTCAATCAAACCATATTAGTTTAGTTTCATAAACATTTTTTCGGATGTGACTGGTAACACTTGTATGTTTCAGCCTAATTTGCAGCAGTCGACTGTGATTGAGTTTAGAATTGAAGTGTATTAGTGAAACTGGAATTTAAAATGATAGATTAGCCCTATCCTTTTGCTACACAATTTCCTTTTTTGCTGTGATTCACCACCTGGTTGACTACTGTAGCAAAACACCTGATATGAAAACCGGGCTGTTCACAACACCGCGAGTACCAAATCCCGTTGATTGCGATCCTAAGCTACTTCCTCCACATAGCTTCTACATAAATTGCTTTCCCAAGTTCCATTTTAATATTATCCTTCATATACCTTCTTCGTCTTCGTAATGGCTGTCTGATACCAAAATTCTGTACGATTTTGTTGACACCCCCATCTGTGTCTCTTCCAGTGCAACTGAAATCCTACCGTTCGCTGTCCGATAAACACTACTTGACCTGCACAAATCACGACTTTCTCGTTATGTAACATCCACTTTGTTCTTCTCATCTGCCTTCAAATATCCCCCCTGAAGCTCTGAAGATATTGTAACGGCAACTGTGTCTTGGTCAATCTTAAGTTCACATGTTTGTGCATAAGATCTCAATAAATGAGGAGAGTTTAATAGCATATGATTACTAACAACAATCAATCACAGCGGCTATTATCCTTCCGTATATTCCTTGGGATGGTTTCAGGCTTACTGACCAGTGTACGAAGTATTTTTAACTTAGAGATGGGCATTTTAAAGCGGACGGTTACAGTTTTTAACTCGGAGTAAAGGCCACGTTTTAAACCCGTACAAAACAACAGGGAGACTGCCGTTTTATCCTGTTCATTGAACTCTTTCTCGAATTCTCGTGCTTATCTGGAATAAAATGGCCCAACGTCAAATTCAGATTTGTACAGAGTTGGCCTAGATGACCTTAATATTGCATGGCCAGGATGAATTGCATTGCCTATAGTAATCCTTCAAAGTTCAAGAATAACCTGAATTGTTTTTTTAAGAATCAGTTCGTACCGCGCAGTAAACAGTCTTGGTTACAAACACCAGTCAGTTAATGCTGTATAGGGAAATAATCGATGTATGTTCTGAGATACGTATAAAACATACGCAGTCTGTGGACGGAATGCGGAATTTCTTCATGCTAAACTTGGTGGTACGTAGAGTCAACCGCTAGGTTTTGAAGGGTGTACGGTGCTCTGACGGCAGTTGCAAAACCGTGGCATGCGCGCGCGCTCACAAGTCAAGGCGTTATATACAGCAGCGTTCACATAAGCTTATCACCGTCTTACTCAGTGATAATGAGTGTTGATAAAGTTCAGTGCATTGACTTCGCAGCTTCAGAGGAATGTAGCCTGTAGTGCGTCATGTTAGCAACAAGTAACAAGTATTGCATGCCTCGTGGCATTTCGTAATTACACTAGGGATACCTGAAGATAACATACGAACTCATATCCTGTAGCAATCTAATACGAGGGGGTGCTGATAAGTCCTTACCCCGACCAGGAAGGAAAGAAGCTACAGCGACCAAACTCGGGATTTTTTCAATATACTCCCCACGAAGCTCAATACACTTCTTAGCCCGTTGCTCTAACTTTTGCAAGCCACTCAGAAAAAATTCATAAGGTTATCCTTCCAACCAGGTTTCTGCGGCAGCACTGACCTCCGCGTCGGACGAAAAATGGCGACATTTCAATTGTTTTTCAGTCCAAGAAACAGGTAGTAGTCCGACGGGGTCAGATCCGGAGCATAGGTTGGATGATCAAGGCATTGGAAGCCCAGGTAGGCCAGTTTCTTCTGGGTTGCAAGTGCCCTGTGAGCCGGGGCATTGTCGTGCAAGATCAAGACCCCCTTGGTGACTTTCCCTCGGCCGGCGTTCTTCCTTCCAAATATCCTTCAATTGCACCAGCAGAAATGAGTAATACTCCGCGTTGATAGTTAGGCCCTTTGGAAGATAATCAATGAGGAGGATGCCGTCTTGATTCCAAAAAAATCGAATCGAGGCGAGAACTTTTCCAGCGGATTTTTGCACTCGGAATTTTTTGGGACGGGGCGAGCCGATATGCCGCCACTCCAATGATTGTTGCTTTGTCTCCAAGTCATAGTGATATAACCAGGCTTCGTCCATGGTCACCAATCGCGACAGGAAATCATTTGGATCGCACCGAAAAAATTCCAAAAGTTGCCTAGAAGACTGGCACCGTTGACGTTTTTGATCCGCGTTCAGGCATTTCGGGACCCACTTCGCGGAGAGTTTCCGCATGTCTAAATCTTCATGAATGATGGACCCAACCCGCTCATGTGAGATGCCCAGTTGCTCAGCTATTGTTTTAGCCGAAATCCAGCGGTCTCCCAAGATTAGCTCGCGAATTTGATCAATAATCTACGGGTGGTCACTGTTTTGGGTCGTCCAGGACGAGGCGCATCACAGGTGAAAAAATCACCACGTTTAAACTGGACCACCCAGTTTTTGACGGTGGTATATGATGGTGCATGTTCCCCTAGTTTTTGTGACAGAATGGCGTGAATTTCCTTCGGCGCCTTGCCTTGCAAGGGGGGGGGGGGATTTGATGACAGCTCACGTCTCCATGTTGTTGAAATCGCGCGCGTCGCCTGACATGCTTCCTTTCAGCCTTTGTAACAAGAAAAGACTTGCAATTCGGCACATGAACAGACCCATCTTTCCAACGACACTATCGATTTCGTCCTACGACATCGGGAAGTATGTCGGGCTAAGGACTTATCAGCACCGCGTCGTATTGCAGTGAAAACTTAGTGGGGGACCATACATACGTGAGTCTGTATCATTTTATTGCACGAGTTGTTTGCGACATTTTTGCTAATGAAATCGTGTTCGTTGTTAAGAGATTCCACTTACCTGTTGGATTGTCACAGAGAAGTCTGATTAGTTCCGTAGATCTTCGTAGATAAGGCAGTAGAGCTGATATGACTTTCCCTATCAGCTGGAAAACCCATTGTCTGCAATATTTCATATTCACAACTCGTGTTAGAAATATTGCAACAGCCATTTCAGGCTTCCGCCGGAGTGCAAATGAGATCTTGCTCTTCTGGCATGTCACGCAATGTATATTGGTAGTTCGTTACCGACGTTTCGGGACAACCCATCTACAAATGTCAAGGCCTGCTTGACACTTGAAGATGGAACCGTCAGGTTGTCCCGAAACGTCGGCAACGAACTACTGATATTCGCCGCGTAACATCTCAGAAGAGGGAAGATCTCATTAGAGTAGTTGCTATAAATCTGAATGTTCGATTACAGAGATGGAGGATACGTTGATTTTCTCCACGGCACTCAGACCGGCTTTCTGCCTCACCCATCCCTATATTCAGTGGGTGCCAGGGCTGTTTCCAGGGGGTAAGGCAAGCGGGGCGTAAAGCTAAGCACTCACCTCCATATAGTACCTAGTTGCATACTCTCTTGGCATTCACAGAGAGCAACACAAATTTATCGTTACTCCATTGAATGAATATCCTTTGATTTAAACAAATATTGATATGGGACAATGGTATTTTCCTCTACTGAATCCATTTCTAGTAACGCGTGATTTATCTCTGTATTCATTTGTTTATGTAATGACGTTGACAGGAGTTCAGAGTAGAAAGTAGTGTTGACACTAGCGCATATGGGAATGTTGCCGTAAACGTGATATTCAGGTAGTTTACATGCACACTAGGCTGCCCGTGAGGGGTATTTTGAAAGATTTTCTCAACAAAACGGAATTATATTTAACAAGTACTCTAGACGAAGGAATATAAATACGAAGCCATCAAATCAGGAAAAAATGTTGTATTTTATTAATGCATGTCTTCTTGAATTGCCTCCTAAAGTGCAGCTCGCGAAGTTCGTCTGGCTGACTACCCCTGCCATATAGCGTCGAATGCTAGAAGTATTCATGAATAATGAATTATAAATAATATGGGATGAATCGATGGTTGTGGGATTTCAGGTGAGCGACAACAATCAAAACACTTCTCTGGTTAGACTGAGATCAACTGTGAATCACTTCAGTCTTTATAACCGGTGCCTAGGCCAAGATTTTATCCCGGCAGTGCCTGCATACGAAGCAGAAATGCAGACTGTTGGACCGTAATGATTAGTAAACATGTTGTAACCTGAACACGAGTGTGTTTATTTTTACATGTAGGCCTCCTTTGACCAAAGTACAGGATGTCTGTTTGGGGGGAGAGTGCCTCTCACTCAAACGACATCGGCACATCCCAGAAAGTCACAATCTTCGAAATATTTCCCTATTTTAAAAATGCATTTGATGTGTTGGTCTTTAAAATAGAAAGGGCTTCAGGGCATCTGTCATGACGTGTGAGCCGAGACGTTTATATTTTGATCTAAAACCTGGCAGTGAATGTGTTAGCATTGCATAACACAGTGTGTTCATTGTGCAGTTTGATTGTGACTGAGGTTTACCTCGAAGAAAATTCCGTACCGCCATTATGTAACCTGTGTCGTTAATCTGTCCGTCGTTTTGCTGTCTGTCGTATCACCTGGTTCACTGTTTCGCTTCAAATACAAAAATATTTAATAATCTGTGATAAACGGAATCCGAAGGTTCAACACACCTAACCGAAGTACGCCATTAAACACGAAACTGAGCTATTTCTTTGCACCTCTCATCGAAACTGACTCTCTGAAAGCAGAACCTGAATTTTCAGTGCCAGTGACACTGAAGTCAGCCACTGGATTCGATACTATGGAATATCGAGGGCCAGTGGACATCACTCCTGCCTCGGGTTCTGGACGTTCCGTGTACAAATCTCGGCTGTGTGCCGCCCGTTGTAGTTTTTCTCAGTTCGTCCGGCAGATGTCGGTATAGTACCAAAATGAGGCCGCGGCTGCCTCTGTTTTATCAGTTCCCATTCTTGGTGCTTTACTCATTAATCGTCTAACCATGTGCGGAGTCCCATTCGCCTTCCATCGTTAGATAACTTTGACTAATCTGTAGAATACATCTCCCTTCCACACAATCAATGTCTGCAAGTTATATTCTTATGTGATTCAGATGTCTCCTAAATAGTTCCAACGAATCCACCTATATCCAACGCGGTTTGATGTGTTGTTTAACAGAATATATGCCGGAAGCTTAGTGCCCTACGCCCAGCCCTTTCGGTAGTTACAATCAATTAAATACATCAGCAAGACACAAGCCGGCAAATTTAAAGTGGCCGAATAATATCCCGGCAATATTCCACGATACTGCACATCCTGATGCAGTACGGACAGCTGTGGCGAGTGTTGTCATGCTCTGCTGTGTTGTATCTGCAGGTTGGTAACTAACAATTTATGTGTTTCCACCTGGATAGGTACTGAGGAATATTGCCGAGCGGAAGCAATGGGTGTGATTCTTTGGGTAGTAGATAGTACAATCGTTGAGGCGAAACAAAAGAATTTATTAAGTTGACTCCCCGGAGTACAGACAGATCTAGTCGGCTGAACGTCCAGATTAAGAGTGCCGTGTCAGGCTTGGGAACAAGTACTTAAAACTGAATATAATAATTACACAGTCAGGCTCAAACACCGCCATGGCTTACAAGGATTTACAAGGGTTCTAATTAAAAATAATATTCCAACTCCAACTAAAAGAAATGTTTTTAGGGAAGCGTGATTTACTCAGCTCCCATTTAAGAAGAAAAGTTTAGGGAACAGAAATACAGTATCCGGTCAGGGGGTTTAGACTACCATTCCGGGTCGGAGTTCAGCTGCAATAACAATAAAGTGGATACGTGCCTGTTCCCTTCCTGTCTGACAGTTATCGTCTGGTTTGGATTTTAAGTCTTTGGAAATATTATGAAAGCACACTGTTACAACATTTATAAAATGAACTTGTCAAAACTGCTTACTGCAATTACTGTCGTACATATATGACTGTACGTCTGTGTACATAATATTTCCTATAAGTATACATGTAAACACCTACTCTTTCATACACCATTACCACACATTACCCCCGAGGTACGTAGTAGTACCTAAATATAATGTATAATACCTGTGGATAACAGTTAATTAACACCTGTAATTAACACATGTAACACCTGTATATAAAAAATAACAAATTATATAACAGCTGCCCATCGTCACGCACTCTGGTATGCTCAACAGAGTGTTTCCCTCTTTTCCCGTAGGGGTACACGTACCTCTTGATGTCGCAGTGTCCTTCCTGTCGAGTGCGAGAACGGAGATTTATTCTCGTGTGCAGTTTACCATAATCGAATGTTTCTGTTTTAATCAAATTAACGACTGTGTTTGTTATCAGAAGATAAAACAAGGGTTAACCAAAGGTTTTACCGAGAAGACGGCTAGCTTATCGGGATCCGAAGTAGTGAACCCAAGAACGTCTTGGTAGTGATGTAGTGATGTTTCTAGTACGACTTTGTATCCTATTTATGAAGTTTTAAGATCGCAGTGGATCTACTATATGCTGGTGAGATATTCTCAGGCCTTCTTGCGCCGTTGCATAATGTGTATTTCTGTAATATACGTTGTTGCGGTCAAATACATCGTCCATTGTTTAAGGATGTTTTCACGCGTTCTGTACGCCCTTATCATCACCGGCGAGCGTGCAAAGTAATCGAGTTCCTTGGTTAATAAATAAAAATACAAACCGTTAGCAACTGTAGTTTGGTACTTTTTATTGTGGCAACAATTTGCATCATCAGGCTAATATGTAGTAGTTTAGTAATGTTACTTAAATTTATAAATCCAAATTTAAGGAACAGAAGAACATGACCAAAGTGTTAAAAGTGTTTTAAATTCTCATATATGTATATAATCGATAAGTGCCTCAGTCTTTCGAAACGCATAAATGCTGAGTGTTGAAGTTTTTCAGATTTTTAAATTTTAACTAGTAGACCTACATTGATAGGTTCATATATATTTCAGATAATAAATGTGTCAAGATATCAAAATATTGAACAGTTTATTAATCTAAATGTCTGGAATTCTACACAGCAAATTTAAACAATCTGGTATCTCATACTGTAGCACTGAACATGTCATGTCCATGTATTGAAATGTATGCCTGATGATGGTTACTTGTAACCGAAACATGCAACAAACTTCACAATATTGAATATATTGTTGTGTTTTGACTTAACGACATTTTTGTTAGTACTATAACACAACGGGATGGGTTCTATAAAATGTAGAGGATGTAGATAAACTGATGAGGGAAGGTGATCAGTCTTATCTCTAAGGCCTAATATATTGGTTTCTTATGCCTTCAAATCAGTGGGAATGATATTGTTAGTACGCTGCCAAGTTCATTTATCGGAGCGGTTGTTGCTGTGCTCTTCCAGCGCCTGTCTCTGACGTCATCTCTCAGAGACACGATACACAGGGATAGTGTTGGATGACGACGGTGTACGGCAGATGCAACGACGCTTCTCTGGTACCCACCTATAATGTCGCTGATAAATTTAGTTAAATTATTTCATGTTTATTTAGGATTTGTGGGTTAATTTCATGAAATGCTTGACATTATATCATAACGTAGATCCTATCCTACCGTATGTTACGTGTCAAAAATATTCCTTGAATGTCGGTTAAATTAGTTACAGGGAGTTACACCAAATTTGTCACGCAAATTTTAACGATTCACGGACAAACATACATCAAATTGGTCATGTATAGTCAGTTTCGTGAGTCCACATAAACTCCGGTCCAACAGATCGTTGTGATAACGCGGTCGAAGAGTAAAGTTGAACCCACGTATATCGAATTAAGAAGTTAAGAATATGTGGGCGTTTATTCCTACTCTCCCTGGATACCTTCATGAAATGCATGGGTACAGTGCCAGTTTTATCCCATTGCCTATGCCTTCTTTACTTACTTCATTCGTTAGGGCGTCAGGAGCTTCGCATGTTGGATTTTGCCGCCTTTTCTGATTCACAGCCAAAGCCGATCCCGTTCGAGTAGGAAAAGGTCAGTTGAAGGTGTTGCGCGTTATTAGTCTTTTGGTTCTGTTGTGGCCATGCAAGACTGTGTCCTTGGAACGACGAACCTTGTCGACCCGTTGTTCATCCCCAGCTTCATAGATGAATAAATATGGACCATTAGTAAAATGATAATTGACGGGGAGAACCCGAAGTACGTGCGTATGTACGTGCCTGTGCTGGTGCCACTTTGTCCACCACAGTTACTGACTACAGTAATGGATGCAATCAGAACCGTTGTGTTATTTGTACTGGATCAGTAGTGGAGCGCGGTAGGCCAACACATAGGGGGTAGCGTGCGTCCCTAATACAGAACGTAAGTTTTTATGTAATTCCTGGTCTCAGCACGGCAGTTGTCCTGGGGACTTTATCGCATACGCATCCTGCTTATGCGATAAGTTTCCGCGACAACTGACGTGATGAGTTCCGAGATTAAAGATGCGCTCGTAGGAACAGCGCAAGGCAAAATCATCGATATTTCTGTATGCTTACATTTTTGTTACGCACGTTTTTGTCTTGTGGGTAGATTATAAAAATTCGAACCTCATTGCAGAGACGAACTACTGCCAGGGACGCCTCCTGAAGGATGGATTTGAAGCCACGAAGAAGTGGAGGCAGGAAAGTGTTCCGAGGAAGACTGGCTATAGTGGTCGGAATTTCGCTCATTGGCTTGTACTTCTCGTGCACTGTCGTCCAAGATACGTTCAATATAGATCGCCTTTTTCATCTGGCTACGAGTGACGACGACACTGGATCTGCAGTCAGCTCCGAGTTTCACTTGGTGTGGAGTAATAAATGTCAGATTCCTGACTTTGATCCTTTCGATGAATCCATCCGTAAGTTCGCAACTCGTGCGAAACCGATTGTCTGTTCCAATAAGCCTCCTCTTACGTACATCACAACAGTTCCTGAGACCGCGCACATGTATCTGTTGCGGTTGAACACTAGCGCGATGTCTCATTACGCCGTTCACCCTGAAAATGTTTATTGTTGCTACTCTGTAATCACTAGGGGCAATGGTACAGCTGGCAAGGAATACAATCGCAACGCCGACAATTACTACACTGTGAGTAAATGTTCAGATTTCGACACAGAAGTGGTCCTGAATTCAGAAGAAGAATTCATCCTAGTCCGCTGCTTCAAAACGACTAAACGTGGAACGAAGAGAAATGTATACAAAAATACGCATGCCGTGGTGCCAATGAAAAGAGAGGTTAAATTGAAATTAAATAAATATAATTCTGAAAGAAGTCTTGTTGATAAAAAGCGACTTAGTATTCTTGTACTGGGATTGGACTCTGTCTCACGCCTTAGCCTACTACGCACTATGCCTAAGACGGTGCATTATCTCAGACATAATGGTTGGCTTGAACTGCTTGGTTACAATAAGGTAGGCGAGAATACCTTGCCAAACCTTGCGGCCATTCTGATGGGTCTCAGTCAGGACCAGCTGAAGAAGCAGTGTTGGGCCTCGCGTTACGAAAAGTTCGACAATTGTCCATTTATCTGGCGAGAATTCTCAAACCTCGGTTATGTCACTGCTTATGCGGAAGACGAGCCAGCAGGGAGTACATTTAACTACCACAAGACTGGGTTCGTCGTACCTCCAACTGATTACTACATTCGACCGTTTTTACTTGCTTCCGAGGATGAACTGCCAGTTAAGAAGCGAGACTCTCTTAACGTGTGCCTGGGTCCCACTCCTACTAGTGAGCATATATTGCGATACATTACAGACTTCTCCACTGTCTTTAAAAGTGCCTTGTACTTTGGGGTATGTTGGATCAACAATTTCAGCCACAGTAGCAATGCCATTCCTGCAACAGTTGATGAGAGAGTTGCTGAGTTCTTCCACCAGCTGAACGAGACCGGGGCTTTTAACACGACTTTCGTTATATTTCTCAGCGACCACGGAATGCGGTGGGGAGACATTCGGAGAACCTCCATTGGCTGGTTCGAGGAACGCCTGCCTTTTATTTACATTTGGGTTCCTGAGTGGTTTAAACAAAAACATCCGGAGTTTATTATAAATTTAAAAACAAGCCGAAATCGTCTGACGTCTCCTTTTGATTTGCATTTGACTCTCAGGGAAATCCTCGCAAGGTCAAGGCAGGATGATATAAAGTGGATCCCCGAAGGATGTCCGGGGTGCCCAAAGTGTGTTAGTCTATTTTCTGAAGTACCTGCAGAGAGAGATTGTGAAGACGCCGGCATCACAGCCAATTGGTGCACTTGTAACAAGTACAGACAAATGCCGATCAAAGGCAAAACATCGCAGGCCATCGCTCTTCAGGTGTTGTCAGAAATAAATTCAAAGTTGAAGAAGGCGGTGAACGTCTCTGCGTCCTGTGCGGAACTGACGCTAGACCACGTCATCAGTGTTCAACGGGAGGTGCAGATGGTATCGCATGAGGACTTTATCGTGACATTCGACACTTTCCCTGGGGGTGCAGTGTTCGAAGCTACCGTGCGTCGTTCAAATGGAGCCTTTCATTTGAAGGGAGATGTCAGTAGGATCACCAGTTACGGCAACCAGAGTACCTGTGTCGACGATGCTGAACTCAAGCTGTATTGTTATTGTACCTAAATGCCTATCAGATCTACACCAAAGCCAGAAAAGTTCCTCCGCCGATATTCCAGCTGGAAGTAAGGTTGTCTGAGCAGCTGGTAAGGTTCGGACATGTCGAGTAATTCAACATTTAATGTACGTACAGACATATGTAAGTAAGGCATATCGATACACCTCGTGATATGAAAGTGGCTCATTTTAGGATATTAATTTGTAGGTTTATTTATTTATTTACTTTTCTATATATTAGACGCTGTAATGAAAGTTTCTATCACGCCGTAATCTGTCAGGCATAAGGAAAGTATAACATTTACGTTTGTCTTTAACCTCGCACAGTTGAAACCGTTATGCATTTTAAACTACTACCGCTTAATTGATGCATGTAATTCCATTAAACTTGATGAGATTTTGTCATAAATACTCGTACAACACATGTGACAATTATTGCTTTAGGCACATTTGTGTTAACTGGCAAAAAACATAAGTTGTATTTTAAGATGTTCTTTATTAGTATATCTTTGTATCATGCAAGAATTCATACATGAAGTTCTACCTTGTTTATTCTTTAGAATTTATGGATCTTACGCACTATTCAATTTAGCGCGTATGTGGAATGTGGTTTTGCTTGTATGAGGTAGTTTCCAGCTTCTGCTGTGTAGAAAATAAAATTATGCTAGTGATATTACTTGCGTCAGGAAACCCGACGTACGTGTAATTTGGCATCTTTTTTAGGCGCACTCACAAAATTGCTAAAAGCGACTATTAGCTTCGTCATTTCTGTCCGTCCGCATGGAACAACTCGGCTCCCACTGGACGGATGTTCATGAAATTTGATATTTGAATATTTTTCGAAATATGTCAAAAAAATTCAAATTTCAGTAAAATCGGACAAGAACAACTGTTACTTTACATTAAGACCAATGTACATTTTTGATCATATCTCGGTCCGTTATTCTTATAATGAGAAATGTTTCAGACGAAATTTGTAGAGAAAATCAAAACACACATTTTACATTCAGTAACTTTCTTTTCGAAATCGTGCCGTTTATGAGATAATGTAAAAAAAATATACTGTAGAGCCGGTCATGCCACAGCTCACAGGATGGCGCATGCTCGTTTGTAGGGTGGTATATCTGGAGGAGAACAAACTTTTATTTTTTATGAATAAGGTTCTCTGTTATTGTCGAGATAAACCGGGTTCATATACCAAGGAGGATAACACCATTAGTTGGTGCTGTTGGTAGCCTTGTAGTTTCAGCTATTTTCCTAGAACAATATGTTATTTATGTATAGAGATCCTTGTAGTAATGTTTCTTCTTTCTCTGTCACTGCCTTCTTTCTGGATGCTTTTGTGAGTGAGTCCCGAACTTCCACTACGTGGTCGATTGTGATTATCATAATTGTTACCGTCGCCGCCACCACCACCACCACCGCCACCGCCGCCGCCGCCACCACCACCACCACCACCACCATCACCACTACCACAACCACCACCACCACCACCACTACCACAACCACATCCGCCACCACCAGCGGGCAGGAAGCCCCCGGCACATGTGAGTCTTGGCTATGTCAGCTGTGACATTGCAAAGATTCCTTTAAAGTGAGACTTACTGCCCGTTTTCGTGGAGCTCTTCTGTTGCATGAGGGATTCGAGAGGCGCCTCAAGTACACTTATTACAGCCGGTCAAAGTTAATGTAAATTAAAATTATAAAACCGAAAGCTGTTTGCTCCCCCTTGTTGTAATATATGGTTGTGGGTGTCATTGAACTTTGCCTGTTTAAAATACAGTTTGTTCCTAATGAATATACTTTTAAAAATTATAATTACAATATTTTATATGGAATTACATTGTTTACAGGCATAAATAAAATGTTTCAAATATTTAATACAATCTGTTTTTTATGGGTAGGCCTATATTACCGTTGACCCATGCTGGGGGGACCGTGTTTTCTGTGATTTAATTTTTTAGTTCACTCATCTTTATAACAATTTGTTTTTGCATATATGAGTCATCAGCTATTATGATCATTGTCATCTTCCTTTATTTACGATTTAGGCAACTTGATGCCTGTGAACCCAATAAATTCTTTTCTCCCCTCCGTGTATATAAATCCAAGCCATTTTCAACCACCTTTATATATGAATTATATCTGTATGGTCTCTTCGTGTTTTCCTGTATCTAGTAGTCTCTTCAACTACATTATCACTATCGACTTTACGTTTTTCAGTTTATTGTAACTACTAATCCTTTTGGCTGTATCACTATCGACTTTACGTTTTTCAGTTTCTTGTAACTACTAATCCTTTTGGCTGGTATAAAGTCGACCGTTGTTAACCTATATATATATATATATATATATATATCTTCTTACATTTTCAAGTAGAATGTTAGAGATGATTTGTAGACGTTGGAAATCTTGTGTTAGATACTGAGTACGTTGTGGTGGTCGTTTAAAATGTGGCCGAAATGCCTCTGGACGTGTATTGCTCCAAATTGTCTCGTCGCGATGCAGAAGATGCAGATCAAGCTGTACGCACCACTTTATCATGTCCACTCTTTTTTTTATCACCGCAGTTTCTGTGTACTGTACCTTTAGTCACAGTGAAAATGCTTGAAAAAATCCTTCCCTTATTTAAAGTTAATTAAAGGACCTCGCAGCTTACAGTGTGTCGTTGTCAACTCCAACCTCGGAGGAAATTGGGTTCCGCCATAGTACGTGTAAATACGCTCCACAAAGAATACAGAGCCATAGTAACTAGCAGACGTGGTGGTTATGTCCCTTACTATTGACGAACAGCCAATATCCTGCTGGAATGTACATTTCTGTAACAACATCTCGAGCTTAGTTTCCAATCACATTTGGATTCTTCTGTGGGGTTTTCACATGATGTCGCCACGAACATTCTGGTAAAAGTGAGCAGACCTTGGCTAGTTCAGCACTTAATGGAAGGCGTACGCAGCGTCGTGTAATGAAAAACCTTTAATTACATATTAGGAGCAGTGCCTGACGATCGGTACTTGTTTATCTCACTTCCCTGTCCACTGCTTCACGTGTAAACTTTCTCTTGCGCAGAACGCGGCAGATTTATCTGGTTCGGGTTTAAAGTCTGGGAATTTTTTCCAGTGCGTTGTTAAAATCCAAGCCGAAAATAAATGGGCGCAAAGGTATAGCACAATATTCTCGATGCTCTCTGCTTAGAGGCCTATGTGGTCTCGTAGGCCTGTCGCAGAGTAATGTAAAGTCATTGTCTCTTTCAGGTACTGCACGCGTAGTGGTGTGGTCGCTACAATTTATTTCTCATGCCTCCATAACATCTTGGCATTTGAATCATGTGCTGCAAATATTTGTCTGTGTGTCTGATGTCAAAAAGACCAAAGATCATTTATGATCCACTCATAGATTATAATACTCCTATGCTCTTATAGCATAAACATGGATAATGTGACATCTGTACCTTTTAAGAAGCCTTACCCATTGTGGGAAGTAGATAGGAGGTGTTAGTGTTTGAGAAAGTGTAAGAAAAGGTTGTATTTAGTTATATATGTGTAATTACAGCACGTAGCTAATAGACATTTTATTTAACAAACACCGTAATGCAAAATCATAGAAATTTGAAAGCATTGGAAGCCGGGAAATAACTGACAAAGATTATAATATAACACAATTATTTTGCAATATTGTTTCAATATATATTTTTCATATGTAGTGTACTTGATTTGTAGGTCTGTCCCTTTGTTTATATAAATAATTTAAACACTAATCTGTGGTTTAGTAATATTGACGTTTTGTACATAGTTTGTGAAACCGTCTGTTAGAAACCAGTAACATTTTTCTGTATAATCTCTGCTCTTACAATCGTATTGTAGTCTTAGGGCTCATTGAGCTACCATGATATTTTATGTGGTATATTATTATAGTTACTGGAAATTAATTTGTAACAATTCCGAAGCAGTCGGAAAATTGTTCTTTTGAAACCGTTAGGCTTATAATTGGTCTTTCGCTCGACACAGAATGGCCACACGTGCGTCGTATTTAGTGTGTCTCAGATACAAGTCTCGGTCCGGCAATAGACTATCTTAAATCCGTTTCATTTCCATTGTTTTCCTTGATCCGTCCATTGTAGTGCCTCAAAGTCGTTCACTGTCTCTTCCTTGCGCGTGGTTTGCAATCATTCATTTGACGCTGTGTAATCTGGGTGTCAAGGTACAACTACATGTTTCGGCGCTTGTTAATGGCCATCTGCAGGTTGTACATGAGATACTTATTAAGCAGTTATACAAAACTGTAATAAGCTTAGACATAGCTTGGTAACAGCATGGACCCCTCATGTAACCCACACCGCCCGTCCTTTAGACAGATACGAGGTCTCGTGCCCACTTTAACCCCTCCCTGCCCCATATAAACAGCCGAAGTATGTTTTGTATAACTGCTTAACAAGTATCTCATGTACAACCTGAAGATGGCCATTAACAAGCGCCGAAACATGTAGTTGTACCTTATGTAGAAAACTCTTTATATTCTACTAATAAATATAGTTATGTTAGACGAGTACACACACTGTACATTAGTTATTTCATAGAACACAACGGGGATGACGAACCTCATGATTGGGGCTATCAAAACGACGGGAAATATACCAGGCACAGAATGGCTGATTGGTGCCTGTAGCTTCCCACCCATGTCTTTAACCTTTAGATGCCTAATGTCAACTATAGTGGTCGTACCGCACCGCTAACCTCTAAAGTAGCATTTTATATATTTATTCGACAAATATAGGTACTGAATATTTTAAACATGGTATATACTCTCAGTTTCTTTTCTCTTCAAAATGCAGCTTGTTTCATAATTCTAATGTATTTGGTTCCTGTATTATTCACATTTTATATACAGGGTGTACTAAAATTAAAAAAATAATTCCGGCGCCAAAAGGTTAATGCACGTAGTGTAGTGACTGCACCGCGTCGGCACGCTTAGAAAAAGAGAACACTTTTGTCTTACTGATTCCTCGAAATCAGACTTTGCGCTGTGACTGCACTCTTCGCTTTCTTAGTGCCTTTGACGACGATGCTGAGTATAAGTAATACCAGCTGTTTTCTGTATCACGGCAGATAACAGAAAAAGCACACGAGCAATAACTTGGCCTACACTCTTAGTTGGCGTGAATAATGGTTAAGTAACCCTCTATAAATTGCTTCATTTGGGTCTGAAGAATCTGAATTGCGGCTTGTGTAGTGTTCGTGACTGCACACAACTCCGGGGTTGTAACTTGCCTGAATTGCCTGAAGCCTGTGCCAGACGTGTGTGCGCATCTGAGGCGAAAGGACGTCTGTTTCCAGAACCGCAAAAGTGCAACACGTTGCTTGTGGAACTCCTCGTTACCTGAACTTGCGTGCATTTTTTGATGTGCCGGATGAAATATCAACGTTTCCGTGACAGGCACTGGGTTTTGGATGCGTTACTTTTGGATTACCCTCTGTCTTATTTATTTCTCCATGATAATGAATGTCAACAGTATCGTATTTTGACAGTTTAAGACATTGCAGAACTGTTTGTATAGGTTAAATAAAGGTGTCACGAAGACAAACCGAGGCCACAGAATGAAGTCTCGTGACTGGTAGGGGTGACGGTTAAGTCTGGTACGTTCCTACTTCTCTCCAGTCCTCTCCATTCCAAGACGTTTGTCACTATCGCTGATTATAATACTCGTGTTGTGTACGAAGAGAATCGCTCGACGACTGGAGGCAATGGAATGTACGCTGGAGAAGGAACTGGAACAGTTGGAGAAAGTTATGGAAGTGTTCGATAACTACTTCGAAACACGCTTTATTTCACTCAAAAGTAAATTTTTTTCGTGTTGTTTTATTTGAAACTCATAAATGTGCTAACTTATGTTGCAGGCTTAACCTGCAACAAATGTTTAACTCACTCGATATTATAAATCTTAGTGTAGCACCGTGCATTTTTGTAGAATCGCTTCAATTTATCAACCAACGAATGCACATATAATTTCACATAAAACACTTCTAAAACACTTTAAAACACTCCGACATGTTTCGGTCTTGTCAGATCATCATCAGGGAGCTTAGTTCCTTGCTAAAGTTATAGTATTCACAATTAAATTGGTATTTGCAAACGGGGTATTGTGGCAGCATATTATGTTGTGTAGGAATGTGTTGTGGAGAAGTGGCTAGGTGTGCGTAAGACGCCACAATACCCCGTTTGCAAATACCAATTGAATTGTGAATACCATAATATAACTTGAGCAAGGAACTAAGCTCCCTGATGATGATCTGACAAGACCGAAACATGTCGGAGTGTTTTATGTGAAATTATATGTGCATTCGTTGGTTGATAAATTTTAGTGATTCACTTGATATTGCTTTGATTATATGGCAGGGCTGTAGACCATTGTGTAAAGACAATATACACGTATTATTCAGCTAATTTAGTTAATAACATCTGAGTTAAGCATTGCACACAGATGTTGCTGGGTTAGATGTATGTTTGTTTGTTGAGGTTATGTAGCTTGTGACAAGTGGTGTTTTATGTTAGCAATAATATAATATAATGAAATATGAGGAATGTATGTGTTTCCTGTATGGAAGCAGTCATTTTATTTTTTTTTTTGAGAGACGAAGGTGTTGCGGTGTTATGTATTTGGATAAGATGAAATTGTAGAACTACTCTCATTGTAATATGTTGGATTGTATTTAGTATACTGTAAACAATGTACAAATTACACAGAGCAGGGAAGTTGTGTTATCAATGACGTGTTCTGTGTGTGTGAAAACGGGTGTGTTGATGTGATATGTGGGGATGTTGATAATATTTTTGTGTCTTTTGGAAAAAAATGCTGGAGTACAAATATCCTTACTTCGCTAGAACACAGTCTGACGGAGAAGCTGAGAATACTCAGGCTACTGATAAGTGAGGGGGGGGGTGAAACTGACTGTTAAAAAGTGAATATCACTTTACGAGTGCACATAAATACGCGTTATCTGTATTTCAGTTAGTAAATATTAAGTAGATCGCATGTTCCAGTTACAATTTACAGCCACTTATGAAGGCATTCGGTTATTGTTGGCACTCATTAAAAAGTACATGTTTTCATTTTGTGATTACGTGTCACCGACATCTGTACGTTACACCATAAGACGGACTGCCCCACAGTTAAAGCGTGGGGTAGGTGATTACGTGCCATCGTTTCATCTCCAACGATCAGGTTTAATCTAAAGTCAGTCGTCGCTCGATCCCTGCAATTGGATACTTTTCGAGCTGTCAACCCTTACTTCGCCGACGGTATAGACCAGCCGACGTGTTACCTGGCTTGATCCAGTGCAGGATGATGTTTATTTTTATACACTGACATAATTGTCTCATTCATATTCACGAAGTGTAATGAAAACCCTTTCAATAATTGTAAGTTGTTTACTACAGGTGTATAATGTATGGAATTATTTTTGTTTTTTCAGAGGCGAAGGTGTTGCGGTGTTACGTATTTGGATAAGACGAAATTATGTTTTGTTTTAAATTGACCTAACAAACCACAGTACTGGTGCACCCATTTCATTACTGAATTCCTTATGATTTGTCCCCATTAAAGTCGCCTTTCTTGAGTATTGCCACATCGTGTAGTAGGAAAGGTGTACGTTGGGCCCCTCGTGTTATTTTGCGTATGTGGTCAGACGTTCATAACCGGAGACGAAAGTAGTGGTGTTTCGTGTGTATGTACGTATCATAACTTACTCATATGCAAACGCCACCATATTTTCCTCTAGTCCTGCGTAGTTTTAACAAGGAGTTTGGGTATAGAGATGTTTTTGACGATAAGTAACGCATTTATCTCAGTAATTAACCAACTTGATGCACAAAATTTGTGTTTTACAATAAGTTTATTTCATCCATCTACATGTTTCGAGCCCATGTGCTCGAAACATGTAGAGGCATGAAATAAACTTATTGTAAAACAAAAATTTTGTGCATCAAGTTGGTTAATTACTGAGATAAATATACTGAGATGCACGGTCAGCAAAACGTCAAA
>Ga0131853_10004953_pt1 | contig 23979 bp, 13 predicted proteins | sample TergutLab28metaG_FD_92764 | JGI IMG/M metagenome (GOLD analysis project Ga0131853, IMG submission 92764) | Labiotermes labralis P1 segment gut microbial communities from Petit-Saut dam, French Guiana - Lab288 P1 (version 2) (version 2) | ecosystem: Host-associated > Arthropoda: Insects >...
AAAAAACTCGAAATTTTGACGACGGGAAGTTGTCACACCTGCATTTTACAATGAGTGTTGGAGAATAGAAGGTGGCGTAGGTATAGTGTGAGGGGAGGAGTAGAATTGTAGTGTAGTTGCTGCACTGAGTAAAGGTTTAATAGCACTGTTCGGTGGTCTGTTTACTGTGCGCACGGATATTCTTATCCACTACGTTTGTAATTATCGTTGACAAGTTCCAGTTGTCCACGGTATCGAACGACCTGTTCTGTCCATTGCAGGAATTCCGCTTAGTGTCCAGTAACTTTTTTAAAGAAAACATGGGGCCTAAATTTCGCTTGAAAAAAATGTCTTTTTGCGTTACGTTTAGGAAAATCTTGTCTGTCTAATACATCTGACATTCTTGACGTTAAGTAGCGGCGGAATGTGTTCCTTTATGTTTCGTTTAGAAATTAGATTACGAAGAAACGTGGAAGTTCTTGTACGTGACTGGAGATAATCGTATGACAAAATGTATGAGAAATGGGGTAGTGATTCTTATGATTTTCCTCCTTGTTTCACGATTTCACCGACAGACACAGCTAGCATGCGGGAGTACATTGTTGAACAAACTGGTAAAATATAAACGGAGGTCTTTTTGATCGCATTCCTCATTGTTGGACGTTCAAAATATTAAGAGACCCAGCCACAGGTTCCCTCACCGTCAGTGTCAAGTGTGTGTGTGTGTGTGTGTGTGTGTAATGTATTTGTTTATTGATGAATGAGAGGAGGAAGTGAACGATCGTGGGCGTGATAGTGAAAGTAAGGCTACTGACGAACTGCACAGTATTCCACTTTCTGAGAAATGCCAAGTCCCAGAAACATATAAGTAGTTGCGTGATGTTAATTCTTTATTTATTTCGTCAGCAGTCAGTTTTTTTAAGTTAAATTCTGGCAGCACTGCTGGCATCAGTATAGAGTCTCTGTTATTTAGTAAATTGGTTTAGGTTCTGTATCCAGCAAACGAATAAAAACGCGGCGCGTTTATTTCGCTGTTTCTTGTCAGTTCGCCGGTTAGTAGGTTAAAGAATCTGTACCAGGCGCAGAGTTTGCCGTCAGATGAAGAGGGTGGAGGGAGGATTGCAGTCCCTGGCAATATATTCTGCGCTGCTTGTCAATCGGAATGTTCATTGAAGAATCAAAGATTGAATTTTCTTAAATTATACCTCTTAAATTGATTAGGAGTGCTGGCCAGGAAAACAATAGGAGCAGCGCAGTTGCATTTCCTGCATGCCGAATTTGTATATCATATGTACAGTGCAAATATAAAAAAGGAACCGAAAGTAAGTGCCAGATATTTGTTTTGAAGAATAAGTGAATGTTATATGGGATGCTGGAATATTTAGGACGGCTGAACAGTTCCCGGGTTAGGCTTCCGCGATTTTGCATATTTTGAAGCCGGGACAAGCTACACGGCTTAATAGAGCTTATGTGGTGAAGATATTACACTATTTCAGGCTCACCCAGACTGGAATAAAACGAATTTAAATTCTCGTAACTTTGAATTTGCTGCAGGTTGCCGAACCGTCGAGATGCACACATGCAGGCAGTAACTTACGGACGCTGTGTGTGTAATGATCGCGGTTAGAGAGTGGAACAAGCAGTGTTGTCGGTACGAATGGCGCCACCGCTTGGCGGTGCCGGTCTGTCTTTAGCTGCAGGTCTCTCGGCTTGGCTTTTCCTTTCTCTCTAACTTGGCCCATATTTCAGTTGCGTTCGCTCGGCAGCTGCTTGTGTATGAGAAGCCATTAGATACACTGCCGGCACCAGTAGTGCTGTGAGAGTTACTTTGTCATGAGTCATTCGCTCTACATAACGAGGATCACATATCAGAACGGAATTTGCGTAATCTCCCAACACTTTTTGCTGCCGCCCCTGATATGCGCCGAAACCAGTGGAACGGTATCAACAGTGGTTCGCCTCCTCACTGTGTATTTTTACGAGTTCAAACGAATCTTATTACTGAACTGCGAGAGTATCGAGTGGGGTCCCTTCCGTGCCCTGGATTTCGCGCACGGGCGTGAATATTACGGACACTAATTGGCCGATTTTTGTGAAACTTCGTATGTAGACAGTGATTGGCAACTTACCTGTTGTTCTTTTTATGCCATGTGTTGAGGATGCCGGTTGGTATGGGAGTAAGACTAGATCCTTTTAATTTTGTAAAGTAATTTAATGATCTGAAGAAACCGGCTGCGATGGGTAAGGGCAGATAGACATTGACCAACAGTTTGGGCATCTGTGGGCGTCTGTTAAACGGAACTGATTAGTGTGCGTAGCGTACTGTGTGGATATTCTGTCATACCGTCACACGTTTACTTCGCCAACTTAAGTACTTTGACCCTTGAAAGGCCTGAATTATATAGTATTTAAAGGTTCAGCCTGTGCCACACAGTAAACACGCTTCGTCTCCGTTTTAAAAACCAGTCACTTAATGCTGTTTAGGGAACACTTGTTACATTGCGCTGTGTTTTGCCAATGTACAGATTAAATTGTAATATTCTTTGGAAGATTTGTATAGTTGAGTACATGTTTAGGTCCAATCGGGCCTTTTTTAAGTAATCCATCTAGTACTATTTGTTACATTTGTAAAGATTTTGAATATAACTGCCTAACTTTTTCACAAACAAAGTCAAAACCGTGTGATACTACGGATATCAGCTTAGGTGTCTGGACAATATACATTGGTGTCAAGAAACCGTTAAAAAGTACATTAGTATTTTTAATTGTATGGTTTTAGAAGTTATCGATCGTGTTTTTGCAAGTGACATTTCTTATGTATTTATTGACAGACCTGAGTAGTACAGAAACAGTTGTAAGTAAATTGCTGGCAGGTTTCTTGTTTGACTTACGCTGCTTTGAAATCGATGGTGATGATGATGATGATGGAGTTGAAATGGCGTGATGCGATATGATATTTATTTACTGCAGTTGGATTTCCACCCGGTGGCAATGGTCAGTAAACTTTCGTAAAAATGGGAGTCAGCACAAAAAGAGAAACAATACACAACACAATACAGTAATAGAAAATAGAGAACAAAAATACAAAACAAAAAACAAACAAAAAGAACACTAAAAACATAAGTGGAGTATTTGTAAAATAACAAAGGGAAACAAATAATAATGATATAACGTACTGCACAGAATCTACATTAAGTTCTAAAACTATAAATCAATGATAATACACACAATTCACCCAAGATCATCATCATCACTTCACTTAACGTCCCTTCACTTTACTTCGCATCACATCACTTCACTACACTTCACTCCCCTTTTTTCACTTCCCTGCACTTTTGGACGTTTCGTCACCACTCTTTCAAACACTTCACTTCTCCTCACTTTTAATTACTTCCCTAACCCTCGTTCTAAAAATATGTGTTTTACAGGGGCAGTTGGTTCCAGTTTAATTGTCCTATTTACAAAGGAGTATTTACCGATGTGTTCTTTGTTTCCTGGCCTTAATTTTACTCCTGGCCCTGATGATGATGATGATGTTGATGATGATGATGTGGTTCGCACGGTGCAACGCCACGGTACCTTCATCCACATAATGTACGTCATCACTTTTTGATCCTCTTTCACGAAGTATCTCGTACCTTCGGCGAATTGCCTTCACCTTGATCATTTCACATGCGTCTGAATGTTTAATGATCCGCAAGCGTAACCTGTGTTCCTGGACTTAACCTGTACCCTGCCTCGAATACCGTACGGCCACTCCGAAATACGGTTTTGTTTTCTGAAAATTGTCAGTTTGCATTTACGCAGTAGCATTTTTTTTAGAATAAACAGCGGCAATTACAGTGAGAATGAATTAGAATCACACACAGAAAAAAAAGTACCTCCGATAAACTTCTGAGGTTTGGACGTTTCACGAACCGTCCGTCCACTGGCAACATACAGTTTCCGCTGTGGTAGCAGGCCGATGCAAAGTAGGATGTGCAAAGTCCCGAGATAGAACAGTAATTGACCCTTCTTATATACTTCTTCGTACAAGAAGCAGACACCAATGGCAAATAGAAGGAAAGTGGCGGAGAAAGAAATACCTTAATCCAATAACCTCCACCTCCCTCCACTTTCTGAGACAAAAGACTTGCCAGTCGTTAATAATGACTTATTGAGAACGTATTTTCCCACCTTCCTCAGAGTGTCTTCGTCAATTTCTTGCTGGAAGCCCGACAAGCGATAACAATTAAGACTAAGCTTTCGTAAGGACTGGAGTATCATTTTTACGACACCCACATAGTAGGAGAGAGTGCCATCATTTTCAGATCGAACTCGAAAGTTGATCCTGTTATCATGTCGTACGGATAAGATGATGTGCTTTCACATTTTAATAGTGCAATATTTTGCAGACAGTTACAATGGATGACATTTGCATGAGTATGCAATTGTGTTCGGCCTTCATAAATTTCTCCCTCCTCCCACCTTTTGTGTTCCCCACCTATCCCCAACCATTGAAGTTTTCATTGTTCACTGTCCATACAGTAATACCAGTGCTGAAATGACTGGAAGATTTTAGAAAATGAGGCGCAATTATAGTAATGTTTTTAGAGAACAGTAAGGAACATGTAATAAATTAAAATGGCAAGAATTAATTACATTTATTGTGTGAGCAAATTTTTCTTGCGATTTTGAACCTTCAGCTGTTCTTATGTGAATTCTAGGAAGAAAAGTTCTTCGTCCACCTGTCCTAATATCGTCGTCATCATCATCAGCATCGTTGTATGGCAAGATCGATGGCTAAGGATCCGGACAGTTGCATCTCTATAAAACAAAACAACAAAAAATCCACCCGATCGTAGATTTTGTCTGTCAAAGAGAAATGTCTGGGATAAGGGGACGTGTGGTAACCTAGACGGTGAAGACATTGGTTTTCGGCTTTGTCAGTCCACAGTAGTTCTACTTTGCGTGGAACCAAAATCGAACCAGACGGTGTATTTTATTAAGGAATGGAAGATGGAAGAAATACAGACCTCATTAAAGTATGCCGACACGTGAAGGTAATGCATATTAGTGTAGTTGACATTTGTGTTCTGTTGACGAACAGCTTCATTCATGACGTTATTTCCGTAGGCATGTAGGCCAGTGTTTGTTGTTGAATTGTCTTGTAGAGTAGCGCCGTCAAAAATAGAATAATGCCTGTTGTGTTGATTGGCGCCGTCAGCAATAGATTCATGCCTGTTGTTGAGTAGCGCCGTCGGCGGTAGATTTCATGTCGATTCAGTAGCGCCGTCAACAGTAAATTCAAGTTTGTTGAGTAGCGCCGCCAGCGGTAGATTTCGTGTCTACTGTTCAGTATCACCGTCAGCTTTAGATTCAAGTCTGTTGTTGAGAGCGCCATCAGTGGTAGATCCATGCATGTTGAGTAGTGCCGTCAGCAGTAAGTTCGTGTCTGTTAGGTTAGCGTCATCAGCGGTAGATTCATGTCTGTTGTCGAGTTTCACCGTCAGCAGTAGATGTGTTTTCTATGAAAGATCACGAAAACCAGTGTGAGATGCTAGCCACAGAGAATGTATTGCATATTCTACAGGCCTGCTACAAGAAGTTGGAGCTCGCTTTTAACACTCTTTGCTTGTATATTACTTCTTGGACAAGTTTTTGTCACACTGTGTCTGGGGCCGTCTGGTTCATGCTTGTAGAATTTAGTTTTTTTATTCATTATTGATCGTGACTTAATGTGCTCATTAACAAATATTTATAAAGCCGAAAGCCTATGCAAACAGTACGTGTTCGGAAGCAGAAGTGTCGCGCTGAGTTCCGTCAGCATAAATAAAAGATACAGCAGGGAAGAGGAAGGAATAATAACAATAATGTCTGTTATGCTTGACTCTTGATTTCGAATTTTTATACGCCCGTTTTAATAGAAATGTACATTATTAGTGTTGCTAATGACATTCCACGTTGTTGGTATTACCAGTGGGTTTCCACATTATTAATGTTACTGACGGTATTCCGCATTACGAGCTCTTTTTGCATGATTAGTGCTGCAGGTGGTATTCCACATTGTGGATGTTACAGATGGCATTGTAGGTGGTTATGTTTGCTGATATTGTGTCTTTCTAATATTAATGGCATTACCCGCGAATGTTTATAATAATGGGATTATGCATTATTGTTTTTGCTAGTGACCTTCCACTTTAGTGCTTCCAATGATGACCTACATTATTAGTGTTGCTAACATGTTCCACATTGTTAGTGTTAACAGTGGTAGGCTTCCACATTAGTAGGGCTGTGCAATTTCATGTTGTTGGTGTTATTAAGGTATTATGCATTATTCGTGTCGCTGAAGGTATGCTTTGTGTTCATCATTGGTGTGGCTAATAGTATTATCAGACAAGTGTGTTTTGGCATTGTCAGAAATACGGATTCGGTTATGATGGAACTAATTCCTTGGTGTTTGGGCCTGAAGGCTAAAACCGCTGTCATCGGAGATTTAGAGACATGAGCGAAGCAGAGAAATACCATCCACTGTCCCACATCTTGAGTCCTCGAATTGTTTCGTTTTCTGATACAGGGATTTTTATAGACGTGCGGCATACAGGGCTGAAGGTTTGCTAACTTTCGGCAAGCATTACATTTCCCGTCGTCAGGGTAAATGTTTCTGGGGTTTATCCGGTTACCCTTGGCCGATGTGGAGGTGTGGTAGGTGAAGACCCTGTGGCGTGAGTCAGGGCACCTTCTTTTCGTGACCATGTAGGTCGCTTATTGATCAGCGTCACGGTCCTTTCCCGTCCAGTTAGGCCGTCATGTTTCACACCACCAGGTCTGTAGGCCCATAAAGGACCCAGGATAACTTCCAGGTTCATTCGGTCTGAAGATGGTAATTGCAAGATTGCCAAAGAGCCGGGAAATTTTCCATGCACCCTGTAATAACTAATTGTTTTTCTTAAACGAGCGTTCTGCCGTTGGAACTCACTCTTCTACTTTCAGTAACTGGCTTTAATTTTGGAGGTTTTCCATCCGCGTTTTTCTTTCTGACATGACTAGTTCTATTCGACCGTAGCTTATGAAATTTACGAGGAAAATCATTTTGAAATAAAGTATTATATTCATAGTCTTTACAAATCTGTGTGTCGTGTAGCTGCATATCTTAAACCCAAGTAACAAACTTAGGATGGCCATTGTCCTGTTCGAGATTCGAAGTGATTTCCTGGCGCATGCAAGTCCATAGCTTTGCCACTACACGGATTCTCTCGATACTCCCTTATTTTGGTGTAGAACTAACAGGATCTTTTATGATATGATGAAGTCAACCGATAGAGCCTTGTACAAATCAGTGGAAGGTATCTGAAGTACCCGTAATGATAGGATGCATGTCGGTGGAATATCTTGTGATAGAGCAAAACCATTTGTGTAGATATAACTGATTAGGATCAGAATAGAAATTACTAGGATTACCAGGTACAACTGATCATCCGTTTTTGTTTGAGATAAGTTTAAACAGCTCAATATAGCGGGTTCGATTCCCGATGGGGTTTTGGGGATTTTTAATTGACTTAATCCTGCCGGCCGCACTACAGCCCTGGTGTCGACTCAGCCTCCAACAGAAATGAGTATCATGCATGTCTCCTCGGAGATAAAGGCGGCCTATGCGTAACGCTGACAACCTTACCACCGTCGTGTGCCTATTATCTAGACGTTCTGGGAGGCTCAAACATCTGGAGCCCCAAGGGCCTGTGCAGGCCTGTTAGGGGATTGCTTAAGCATGTTATATGCACACGTATTAAGTGTGGGACGAGGAAACACGTACGGTGGTGGCGATGTTGCATCTTTGTACGTAATAAGGATGAGAATAAGTATTGTAATAATACGAAGAAGAGAGGCCTAATGTCATGCAGCCTACTCCGCTGGGACAACAAATTGTCAATTCTTTATTGCTGAAATAAGCAGTTGATTGTCCGTTTACTGTTACCGGGGTATTGTCGCATTACCTGATGTCAGGGAGGTATGTTCGGATCCAATTTCCGATCTATTATATGAGCATTGTGCCTTTGAACATAATTTGTTGTTTCATTTGCAGATAACCAAATAAAAGCGTAAGCTATGTCGTCCAGTATTTTCCCACGTTCTGGGTACACGTTTACAGTTACTTGCACTAGAGTGACACCGTACTGCCGGAACAAATGTTCTGACAGTAAGCGGTGAATGGCAATAAAATAGGCCCTAGAGTTCGTGCGCTCGAATTCGTATTAACAACATCGAACAGTCTTGCCATCTGTCGCCTTGCGTGGAATTCTGCGTTCTGCCGTTGTCAGATCAGATTGCGTTTCCGTGTTTTCACGTTCGACGTAGTTGTAGATTAATGAAAGAAGCTACGTGCACATAACTTGCTTCGTAGCCGCGTAAAGTATAGTACAGAACCAAGAACAGACGTACGTGGTCGGAAGAGATGATATATAGTCACATTGCTTTCAAAAGCTCAACCGAAAATGTGAAGTTTGTTAGTGTATTAAGTGTGCAGTGTGGCTCAGTGAAATGACACTGGACATACCCCCGATTTTCAATTTTTGTGGAAATGTGATATGGTTTCTCAGAAAAGGGGATGTCAGTCATGACACTCACCTAGGCTTACGAGTATAATGCAGGGTCCATTAGCAACTGGTTTAGCGACTGTGTGTCCTCCTGCACCGGACGTCTAGTCTGCATGACATAAAATTTACGTCCCGTCGGATTATTTTGCAAAGACAAAGTAGTGCGATTCTTGGCCATCGATCTTGCCACACAAAAATTACAAGCATTCAGGTCTGTTAGTCTGATGAAGGAAGAACTATTCATGTTGGGTAGGTTGGAATTTGCATGAAGAATGCAAGTATTTCTTGCCATTTTACTTCTTAGCTCACTTGCCGTAGCGTTCACAAAAAAAAAAAAAGAACAATACTTAGGGTTCCACCTCATTTTCAGATATCTTGGAGTTATTTCAGCATTGGTATTACTGTGAAGGGAGCAGGCGGTGGTACAGTTGCAAACCGGAAGGTCGCGAGTTCGATTCCCGATGCTATCATTGGCATTTTCCTTTGACATAAACTTCCGGCCGCACCGTGGCCCTGGGGTCGACTCAAAATTGAATACCAGGAATATTTCCTGAGGGTAAAGGCGGCCGTTGCATAAGGCAGACAAACTTACCGCCTTCATGTGCCGATTTTCATGAAATCTGGGAGCCTCAACCTCCTGAAACCCTCAGGGCTTGTCCAGGCCTGTACAGGGATTGCTTTACCTTTTTTTTACCTTGTTGCTCTGAGGACAATGACCACTGGGGAGGTGTATGATTGAGGCCAACAACGGTTGTACTTGGCGGTTTAATAATGCTAACGCAAACGTAATCGTATTTCAGGTTCTTTGAAAATTTTACATTCAAGTCTGAAAGAATAAGCTATTAGTTTTACATCATGATATCATGAGAATGGACTCCTTAACAAACGATCGTCAAGTCCTTCGTATTACTTTCCTTTTCGGTTGTAGTCCAAGATACGCTTTGGCAGAAGTTACATGTGACAGTATGTCGTGCGAAGGGTTTTTTGACGTGTATGAGGGTATTTTAAAGAAAATATGCAGATGTTGCAAAGTATCCTCTTTTTCGCTGCAACAGGTATTATAACCTTGTTTACATATCACAAGTGGCATTCTGAGTATGCATTTTACGGAGAAGGAGGCCGTTCTTACGGAAAAGTACAGACATTTAAAATTTCACATATGTAGGCAGTAGAATGATATAATGGGCATTGGTGTCAGATCGTGCATTTTCATGCTGTATAAAACTGAATCATTGTACTAGCTTCATTGTGAAAATATCGCCTCAGCAAAATACTTTAAATATGCATTTACATGACCCTCCGATGTCTGTCTATAACAGACGCGGTTTGTGGTAGTTTCCTGCTGTTATGTGACGTATGGCATCGTCATTTACAAATATAAATATGTTGCTGACGTTGGTTGTAGTTCTTAGATTTTGAAACTGTGTGGTCCACAGATTTAGTTGAATGAACGGGACTCCCGTTATGGTAGCCTTCTCGCGGTGTATGATATAATATATGATATATACAGTATATATTTGTTAACTGCAGTTGGGTTGACACGCAGCGGCAGTAGTACAGTACACATTTACACCCTCGAAGATGACGTAAACAAAGTCTGATTCTGCACGATTCTGATGATGGAATCACATACTTCATGGATTTCCGTAAATCGTATTCTTTTTAAATACAGAACTACGATTCGGGATCAGGACTGGTACCTGTCATGTCTTCGAAAGTTAGTTTTTTACGATTTTTTTTTATGTTTAACACGAGACGCTGTACATAGTCTGTGATGTCGATAATGTAAACAGAGTCTGTTTGCCTGTGTGGACAGAAGCAAGGGCACGATTAACACCACACCGCAGCTTCCAGTGCGGCCCATACAACCCCCGTATCCAGAATGTACGGCGGAGGGGGAGGGGGTTGTCTCTGGGGTAAAGCCGTACAGCAAGTTGTGCCGCATGTAAGCCTGTGTGTGGAACAACCTTACTTCCATGTCCTCTGTAGGTCTTTCTCTGAGGGTAAAGCGGCGGTGCACGAAATTGACCACTCGTCTTCAAGTAGTGCAACAGGTAGCGGGCGGGTGTGGAACTGCCATGCCATGCCAACTGTAGGTTTTCGCGGCACGTTGTGGTGGCTAAATGCTGTTTACCTTTGAAGTAGGGAACAGTGCCAACAAGTTGCAGTCTTATTAAAAGGACGGCAGTGAAAGCGGAAACGTTAATAAGAATGGCAATTAATGTGTGATATTTGATTTGATAAAACTGTAGTAAACCTGATATGTTTTTGGTATTGTGTGTCTGAGTTTATTAACTTCGGATGTTCCATGTTACCTGAGGACTTCCAAGAGTAACTGCACATCAGCTGGCTAACGTTTACTAACCTGTTGTTCTCTCTTTCTCATGCCATGCTCTGACGTTGTCATGGTTATTGCTTCTCACAACGTTGCCGCCTGCTGCACCCATTCACGGAATGGATGTTTTGTTTACGAATCGTTTGCATGGACAAATGTTTATCTCGCCCTTCGCAGGCGTGCTAAATAACGTTGATTGTTTGCCAGATGACTGAACTGCCGTCGTGTAATACGGAGTTATCCTGAAAGTCTAAGTTCGAGTGCCGACTTCATCCAGGGACGTGACTAAATGTACAAGTGTCTTTATGTTCAAACATTTCCGGGTTGACAGTACCACCCATGTCGTTTTCACCTTGCATATCGCCGCTACATAAATTTCGCCAGTTGTTCTTCGACATTATAAACCAGCAGTTGTACCGAGGACTGTATGACAAGTCAAAATATCGGCGAATTAAAACCTACAAGGCAAGCTTCTAGGTAATAGACTGCTTTTTTTAATAACCGACTGTTTTTGGCCAATGTAAATGTCGATGCTTTAAACATACACCACAGCTGTATTTAGCGTCCGTTTCGTAAATATTTAGTGCCATTTGTTGAAAAATGTGACTACTGTACGGAGCAGCATCTTTGCATGAAATCTTAATTTTTAATTACGCGATTGCCATGGGCGCCGGAACTGCCTGTGTTTTTCAGGTGAGAGGGTCTAGGGTTACACTTGCTCGTCGAAAAGACATTGTACTACGCAAGACCGACTGTACACGTAACTTATTAATTTATGTAGACTGCTGAAGGTCACGTCCATGCAGCGAGAGGACTGTGTTTCCAATTCGGAGGCGTTGAATGAACCGTTTATTAGCTATGGAGAACCACGGAGCAGCAGTTTCGTGCATTAAAGCTATCCTCCAGCAGCTGAAAGTGCATTATAGACGAGGGCTGACGAACGTTTGGCACGCGTGCCCAAAATGGCACGCGGAAGTATTTCCTTGGCACGCGGTATACATTGCTTTGCGATTTTTTATTTCTTTTGCCCGAACAACACCTCTATATTGCGAATAATATGTGTATATAGACACACATCTCATTGCGTAGAGATTCTATATGCATTACCGTTGCTGCCAAACAGTACTGCGAGTTAAACATTTTTACACAAATCGGGAGCGGTGGGAAGTGCTGACTGAATATTTATCATAGAGGCGCCAACCTGGCGGTGACTGCGTGACATCGGACATCGCGTTTTACAGTCTCCTTCTTTTCAAACAGGACGTAGTTGCATCACCAGTTAGCGCCACATTTTATTCCTTATCGCATTCCTCGAGGAATCCTTTTTTTTTTTTTAAAGAAATATGTCATGCATTAATTATACAATGTAATGATAATGATAATAATAATAATAATAATAACAGTTATAGAAGGCTCGAAGACCTTATTTTGTTCTTCAAAATTATCATAGGTACACGAAAAAATATCTTTCGAAATTTATAGTTTGGGCACGCACCCTCAAAAAGATTTGCCAGCCCTGTTATAGAGTGTTAGAAATGAATCGGTGTTTGCGGTTTGTGTTAGTTGGCATTTCGGAGAGCTTAGCAATTTTAAAATAGGGCCTGTTGGACGACCTGCAAGTTGTTTGTTTTGTATGAGAGAAGGACCTTGTTTGTGGATGTGAAGCGCAGCTGTGAGTGGGATACAGGCTAACGTGCAGCTTTCGGGTTACGCCACATCGACTGCCGAGATGAAGGCACTGCACTCTTCTGAAGTGTAAGGGTACAGGTCGACAGAACACAGCATCCCGGCGGACTAGAGTCAGCATCAACACTGCTGTGAAAACGTCAAATCTTGCAGCTTACAGACAGCTGTTCTATCAAGTACACACTGTACACGAATGATGGGCTTCCAGCGGCACATGAACGCCTTCAACGCGTTTAATTTACGCTTTCTCATCAGAATGGAGGACACTTTTGAGAGATTTAGTGAACTTTGCATGCGTAGTTCAATTTGGTAAACAGTGTTTAAGTTGTAACGATCTTCTTGAGTATTGCTTGTGAATTTGCATTTTCGGAAACTTTACCGTGGGAGAATGAGAAAAATACGGAGTAGGAAGTTCTTTCAGTTTTAAGTGTTTTAGCGATAGTTATGGGAAATGCATTTCAGTCGTAATTTTTTGGAATCGGAGTTTTAAAAACATAATCAGTAAAACAGAAAACAGCGACAGTAAGTTTCTCATTGACTTTCTTAAAAAATAATGTAAGCACCAAAATTAAGTGATAATTAATTTGTATTCTAATTTTATTACAATAATCAGTAATTCATTAATAGTAAGTCTAGTTCGTTGATCGCATAAACACTAAGAACTTGCATTTTGCTCACACATTGTATTGACAGCTGCGTATTTGTTGTGATGCCACAGTAAGCAGCGGTTATTACTCTATTTTGTATTAACCGATTGGGCGTTGTAATGGAGACACATTGTGAGCAACGAGTGGAATTCTAAATAGTTAATAAACGTAAACATACATGTGAAAGGAAGACCGCCGAATGTGGAGATAAAACACGGAATGTGTAATGTTCGACGCATATGTTAGGCATAAGGAAACACTTGGATTTTTGCGTGTTTTATGACGAGAAATCATTGCAGGCCGATATCAGATGTGTCGAATGAACACTGGAGTCCATTTCCGGGACCTTACTGACGAGCATTGTGGAAAGTGTCATGGAGAGCCGAAGTCTCAATCACGTGAGTCATTTTAATGTTTTTCTCTAGCCTCTACTAATCTGTGGGCGTCCTGTTGACCACTGTGTTACTACAGTTACGGGGTTCAAATGTTCTTTGTTGAAATCATTGTTAATCGATTAAAAAAACTGGATATTTTGCCAGTTACCAGCTCCTTCTGGCGTTTAGCCGCGCACAACCCACGCCACAGCGAGTTGTTCACCTGACGTAAAGCGCCGGCCGACAGAGAGGTCCAAGACCCTCCGGAACGTAATCATAGGCATACCGCGCGGCGGCGCCGTCAAGATGTTGCACGGTTTGCGACGACGCCTTTTGGCGGGGCTGGGTGCGGCGGTGGGGAAAAGATCGGTGTTGCCTAATTTCTTCTGGCAATCTAAGAAATATGAGCCACATTGTTTAGAAGCTGATGCTCGCTTAGCTGTTCTATAAGTTTACGGCCTTTTGTGGAAACCGAAAAGTGAAATTGCCGTTATTAGAGGAGTGCTCCTCAGGTCCCCTTTCTGAGCCAGAATAATCCAGTTCTCGTCTTTGTATCCCATTCATTTAAGGAGAATTTTAGTAATATATTTCCGTATATACCTGCATATTCAGCGTAGGATTCCGTAATTTATCCATTGGCACGAGATGTCTAGTCCATCCTCCAGACTAGACCTCGTTAATAGTTTTATTGTGAAGTACCACTTACGCCACGCCCTTTACAGTCTTCTCAGTGTTCCTTCCTCTGTACCTTCCTCTTAATCCTGTTATAAGCTTCAGTAACTTGTTCCACCGTGAAGGCATGGCTCAGATTTCACGCCAGTATAATATATACACCACATACGCGTAATGCCTTCATATATCGAACACAGCCGTCGACAGTGGATTGCATGTTGGTGGTTTGCAAAGTCCGGTACGATGTGAATTGTCGTACATTACAGTGGAGTTTGCTGAAGGTAGAATTGTGTTGGCTTGATTTAGCGACGCTGTATTGATGCAGAAGTTGTTACAACTTCGAGTGACGGTATGAATGTGGATATTGGGAAGCTTGTGGAGGGAAGCCGTCGTAGGTTCTGAGTTCTTGACGCTGACTTCTTAAAATATTTGACAGAATTTTACATTCTGAGGCGGTTTTCCATCTCGTTATAATGTTGTAAACTTTTCGTTAAAACGCAGACAAACGGTAAGTTAGAATAAAGATAAATTCCGTAAGGTGAGCATTTTAGTTGACGCACGTATTTTTATAACCTGCGATGTCGTTCGTGACGAGCGTCAAAAAAGTTGTACACAAACAACTGTTGGATGACCTTAAGGATACGAAGGGGTACTGGAAATAGAAAGAGGAACCACTAGGTCGCGCTCGGAGAACTCGCTCCGGAAGAGGCGTAAGATAGGCTATGGAATTAACTCAGAATTTGTCAGGGGTCACTACAAACGTGCATGCCTCAACTTTGAACCTCGGCCGTGGCGCACTGAGGTCGTAATTTGCACACAATTTGTCAACCGATATGAGATCACTGCGGTCACTGGCCACTAACTTCGGTGTAATAAATCCAAGGTCGAGACGAACAGTTACTAATTGTTGCTAAAAGGGTACGTAACCGTGGGTCGCCACGGCATTCCAGTGCAGGTTATTGTCCTTTGGGATGTGACGTCGTACAGTCTGGTAGAAGTGTTCCCGCCTAACCTTCGTTATGTAATATTAACGTGCGACTTTTTTATATTAACATCGGTTTATTTAAATCGTAATGCGTTCTTGCAGTGTTGTGAAACACGTCCGTCTGCAGGTCGTAACTATCCGCTGTCCGAAATACGACGTAAGTTCAAAAGGCAGCGTGATGAGGAAGTGCAGTATTTTAATTCTTACGTCATAAATTTGGACAGCACTTGTCGTTTGAACAAATAACAAAGGCAAGTTAAGAGTTGTGTGTGTGTGAGTGTGAGTGAGTGGTTGATAATCTTCCGTTGAAAAGCGGCGGCGGCAAGAGTTGACTGATAGATAAAGAAACGCGTATTTTTTTTGGGTCTACTTGTTGATCGATGACGTTTGTTCCTTTGAGGCGATCGCCGCTGTTTAGTTGCCATTCCCCTTTCTTTGACAAAGATGTGCGGCGTTTACGCGCGTCCGTCCGTCCGTCTTTGTATTTATCTACCTTACGCCCACCAAGATTTCGTACATGCAGTGTAGTGTGTGTAAAAATATACTGCCAGTACGGGCTTCTGTAAATAGAGAGGAGCAAAAGTTGGGAAGAGAGAAAGGGAAAGTTATGATGCAAGACGGTAAAAGGATAAATGAAGAGAAAGAAGGGAAACAGGGAGATAGAAATGATCTTTAAAGAACATGCAGGCAATAATAAAGAGAGAACTAAAAATAAACAGTAAGAAGGGAAGAAAGTAAATCAGAAAGGATAAAAGAAAAGGTTGAGAGAGCTGGAGAAATAATATATATATATATATATATATAACAAACTGTGCACACATTGAACGGAGAATCCATGATAATGATAGTTCTTTGACCTACGTAAATGACCGATAGTACTATGGCTTACGTAATTTATCGATAGGAGACCTACTGTGACCTATGTAGTTGACCGACAGTAGGCCTACTGTGACCTATGTAATTGACGGATAGTGGGCCTACTGTGACCTATGCAATTAACCGACAGTAGGCCTTCTGTGACCTATGTAATTGACGGATAGTGGGCCTACTGTGACCTATGTAATTGACCGACAGTAGGCCTACTGTGACCTACGTAATTGACCGATAGTAGGCCTACTGTGACCTATGTAATTGACCGACAGTAGGCCTACTGTGACCTATGCAATTAACCAACAGTAGGCCTTCTGTGACCTATGTAATTGACGGATAGTGGGCCTACTGTGACCTATGTAATTGACCGACAGTAGGCCTACTGTGACCTACGTAATTGACCAATAGTAGGCCTACTGTGACCTTTGTTATTGACGGATAGTAGGCCTACTGTGACCTATATAATTGACCACTTAACGTTTTCCCATGTGGTTCTCGAAACCTTCGTAATGACCACGTTCGCGATGCAGCCCATAATCGTGTGCAAGTCACATTTGCAGTGTGACGATTGCAACGAATGCTGGTACCATGCTCTGTGATACTGTAAGAACGCTGTTGGGGATATAGCACGTGCGAGTCGCTTAGATAAGAAGATCCTCTTTAGATCAAACATAGCATGTCGAATTTCAAGAAATTGCGGTGCTGAATTATTTGGTTGCTAGAAGTGTGGCGTTTCGTGCTGAATCGCCATGTTTGGGAACTTGGCATTACCGACCCCTAGACGGACCAATCAGACTTTATTTTTTACTTTTTATCAGCTCGTAAATAGCCGGGTTAGTGCTTCAAATTTGGCCACGACTGCTTCCCGCCGTACGCTTTTCCATTTGTTCATTACTCGTCTGTCACTCAGTGTGTTCATCTGCAACTGCTGAGATTGTCGGATACACCAGAAATCAACAAATGCTTGTTTGCTCTGTTCGCAGTATGATAAAACTCTTCCGTGCCACACATCCCCAACAAGACAAGCCGCACCTGCGCCAGCCGTTGGAATTTTTCCTCATTTGCGCACGTACGATCGCATCCAACAGGACATATTGTTTCTTACACATCGTATGTTGGTTCATACAAGATATTATTTACTGTTTAATGTAGGGTAAGAAATTGAAAAGCGACAGCTGGAGGGAATATTCATGAGTACATTAAAATGTTTTATTCCACTCGTCGGTTTCGAATTTGCGGTAGAGAATGATGGGCAACGAGCGAGGGTGTTGACCGTTAAAAAAAAACTGGAAGTTAATCATTTTAAAGGGGTTACACTTCGTACAGGTTTGGGGGTTTTCAGGAGGTTGTCCGCATCTGCATACCATTTGAAGAAATCTATATTAGATGGCGTCCTTTACTGTGTTGCTAAAATATGGAACAAAACGCAGTATCCATACAGTTCATACATCAACAAATGCACTCTTTGTTGAGCTTGATAAAGTGTTAAAATTTACGTTAAAATCACTTTGACTTGCTCCTACATGTTTCGGTCTACGACCGTGGGTACTGGTCGCTTTGTTGAGTGCGACTGGCACTCAACGCGGTACACACACCACACGTATGGCATGCTGCCACACCACCGCATGACATAACGACGTAGTTTTTTTTAAAAAAGAATTTTAACCTTACTATAACTTTAGCTAGGCTCTAATGAAGGTTCCCTGATGACGGTCGTAGACCGAAACATGTAGGAGCAAGTCAAAGTGATTTTAATGTAAATTTTAACACTTTATCAAGTTCAATAAAGAGTGCATTTGTTGGTGTATGAACTTTATAGATATCAAAATGCACGGTACAACGAGAAAAATTAAACGCAGTGTATTGCTTAACATGATGTTCCAAAAATGTAATTATATTAACAAAGTGGAACAGATTTAATTCTTCAGAAAACGGGTTCATCCATTGATTTAACCGGAAGCATTAGCCACACTTCGTGTTTAATTTAATTTGTAACCTGCGGAGGTTGAACACTTTTAACTGACAGGAGGCAGTAGGAGTTCCTAAATCGTTTTTAATAATATCTGCGACTTTCGCAATCGCGTTTAGAAAGACTCTGGGACCCATTTAGCCGTGTTGGCGTAGTCGGTATAGTGACTGGTGTATGGACTTGTTAGTCAGCCAAGAAAGCGTGATAATTTCCTGGCTGGGGCAAGGAATATTCTCTTTTCCAAAGCGCCCACATCGACTGCGGGGCACATCCGGCTCCTTGTTAAATGGCACTTGGCGACTCTTCCCCGGGAATGAAGCGGTCAGGGGCTGAAGTCGACCGCGCACCTCTAGTGCCGAGGTTAGGACACAGTGGAACTATACCTTCACTCCCCCATATATCTTCTCGGCGTTCACAAAGAAAGCTTTACCTTACAGATATGCGTAGCTTAACGACGGAGATACGTTCTGAGAAATGCGTCGTTAGGCGATTTCGTCGTTGTGCGAACGTGTACTTACAGAAACCTAGATAGTATAGCCTACTACACACCTAGGCTATGTGGTATAGCCCGTTGCTACTGGGCTACAAACCTGTACAGCGTGTTACAGTACTGAATACTGTAGGCAGTTGTAACACAATGGTATTATATATATATATATATATATATATATATATAATCTTATGGGACCACCGTCGTATATGCGGCCCTTCGTTGACCGAAACGTCGTTATGCGGCGCATACCTGTGCTTTGTTGGGGCCCCGTCTTTCTGCCAACTGAGTACAGGAAGCTTTCCTGAGGATAAAAAAAGGCTTGCAATTGGTTGTTAGGAACGTCAACGGACATATCGTCTTAATAGTGCGATCCAGACAAGAACTGTGAGAACTTACCTTTCTTGACGTCAGTGATAAATACAGTCGTTGTGTTTACATTAATGCTGAAACGATGCCAGCACCTTTGATTGCGTGACTGTCTTTCCGTTTGATGTATTTGGCAGCTGTTGGTAAGGACATAACTTTGCGGTGATGTGATCATTGCGATAGTTATATAAGTTGTGGTTTTAAACTCATTCAGCTAGCGAACCGTGTTATATTTGTACCCTCGTGCAATGTTGTTTACGTAACAGCTAGCCTAAAACAGTGACTATAGATAATGCATAGAATTCGCAGACTGATTCGGTAGCTCTCCTGCAGAAATGATGTTAACATTTCGCACGAACTTTTCTGTGACGTCATTAAGGTAGCTAAGGGTTTCATGGTTATTTGTTTCGTATTCAGTGTATTCGCTTGCTTGTCTGAAATGTATTGTAATTAGGTTGTGTATTGAAATATTCATTACAGATTCTTTTATGATACGTGTTATGTTTTGCCGCTATCTAACGCGAGTTTTGTAGCCTTTAATTAAGATTGTTTACGGTCTGCCGTAAAGAGAATAAAGTCTTCTAACGATCTAAAATACGAATTCCGCCTAACTGTACACAAATTCAAAGACTGCCCTGCATAGCCATTGTAAAGACCAGTGCGTGAAAGCTAGCGCAACTGCTTTTGTTTGTAGACGCATTTTCTGACGTGAAGCCAGTCAAGATGTGAAGGACTGGATGTAGTCACTTCTTGGTTAGCGTGTTGTTGGAAATATTGCAACACTGGAAGTGCGGCAACCTCTGTACACTCTAGAAGAGCCTTTATGTTGGAGGAAGGAACACAAGAAACGTGCCGTAGGGATTTTTTGGGTGCAAGAGGAAGAAAGAGAAAGACTGAGACGAACTTTAAAAGCAGGACTTCTTTTCTTCTGATCACTCATCTCGTGTTCATCTAACAAGATGACGCCTAACAGCATGAGTGGTGCGCACGCACGCGCGCGTACACACACACACACATACACACACACAGCGGCCAATGGAAACTCCACGGTGCAAGGTATGGGGAAGTTGATAGTCGTTTGATGGTCAATAAAATTGTCTGCTTTTACGAAACCCGAAGCTTCATTATAATGTTTACATGGGCCCTGCCTTCTGCCAGTTGAATTCAGTCAACACGCTTATTCCTGAAGATCCATTTTAATATTATCATGCAATTGAGATTTTCGACCAAAGTCTGTAAGCATTTATCATCTCCCCCTCCCAGGATGCTGCACCTCGCACTCATTTCTTATTTGTTGATTTAATCACACGAATTAAAGCACATTAGATGGCGAATATGAATTGTGGAGCCGCAGCCTGTGCATGATGAGAACAGTTCCGCTTTGCGTCCTTGGTTTTCTTGGCGCCACTCCCACGGTATCTATGTTCGGACATACAGCAGCTTCATACATGGGGTAGGCTTTAATTTAGCTTTAGTGACGACATGTTAGCACTTCAACATCAGGGTGCCCTAACTAGGAGTGAGCTATTGTGCCACTTACCCGTGCCAATCTTGCTTGGGGTGTAAAGCGACTTCCAGGCTGAAGGACGGGGATGATGCGGTTTCCCAAAAGGGGCTGGATGATTCTCTTCACTGCCACGTACTTACCGACTTACTGAGTCCCACTGAGCCTCGTACCCAATGGGCATTGCCTCAGTAAAACGACCGGAGTGTCATACAGACGACTCCCGTCTGTAGGCGGAGATAATATGTGATGTTAGGTACAGCAACAGTTATGTCTTTGACATATATTAAATTTTACGAAGCTCTTTACCTGCAGTAAAACATGTTGCTTTCTTCAAGGACCAGTTGACTTTATTTATTTACTGTTATTAACTGGCACGTTTGGTGCTAGAAGCTTGGAATGAAACACGGGCGTGTTTTTCCTGACTTTTGTATTACGTGCACAAATGTGAGCCCGGGATTTGGTATTCTCACGGTATTCGCATGGAGTGACTGCATGCAGCTTGGAACAAAAGAATCCGCTGTTTATTGTAATGAACGTTAATACTGTTTTGTGTTTGTTTTGGCTTTCTTCTGCTCTCCTGAATTAGACGTGGTGCAGTGAAGTAGTGTTAATGCGTGCCGGAGTGCTGTATTGCGAGAAAGTTCTCATAGCGGCGTTGCTGAGGATTCAGCCTTTCCAGAATGTTACTCCGTGTCGACTGGTGTTAGGAACGAAGTGCCACATCGTGGGGTTGTATTTTTTGTTCAGTTCCAATAATTATTGGAATTGCTGGCCTTGCAAATACCGCATGAACTGCAGATTAAAATTACCGGGTACTGCTGTTCAGAGTTCCTCATATATTGTGTTAAAATGTTATCATTTGCTGAAATTACTTCGGTATGCTGTGGCCCGGTTCTAGATTTTTAATTAGGTATAGGAAAAGAAACACAAGATTTAATTTAATGGCAGCACGAAATACTCGTAGAATACGTGGACCTGATGGGAGACAGCGCTCTTCGACGGCTTACGACGGAATAGTCCAACGATATACAGAATTTACAGGTTGCAAAATGAATGTCGGAAGTCTTCACAAGTCTGCGGCCGGGGTGTGAAGGTGACCTCTCACCTCCGTCTTGCGGCGGTTATCTGTGCAGGAAGCTAACTACCATTCCCCCACATGCATCCATGGCAAGGTACATAAACACGAGGACACTGCCTTTACCCTTTGAACCGTTCTAGCTAGTGGTTTCATCAGCCGGACCATGGGTAGTCCTGCGTCCTTTTCGTATACAGAGGAAACTGTCCCTTTGGGTAGCGTGATGACGGGGAGGGTTCAGGGTCCGGCTATATTGTTGTGCTTTCTTTCCAAACCTCCTTCTCCTGCGACCCGTGGTTGATCAATATCCTGGCACCCTGTAGAATAAAACTGGAGTCGTTGCTTGAGGTTTGGAACCACTGGCGTGATACCTCTTGCTGAACTGCATTTAATATCGTTAGCCACAAGTTAATAGTTCTGGTCCTCGTGATAGCGGCGACGTTGGTACTGTAAGGTGCAGCATTACAGAAAGAACAACGCAGACAACAGCAGTACTGCTCGGTGTTCAACTAGTGTGGGCGCAGCCCTGCCAAAGTGTAATACGTGACCAATTCATATCGTACATATCGTACAGAACACACACTTGCTGTTCTCCTGATACGAACATTTACAGTTCTACATTGCTGTGACTTCCGCATTTTATGGACCAATTCTGCACATACGTTTGGTACATGTGCTACGAACCTCGAAATATTTGCAGTTTTTAAGGACCAAAAAATTTAATCTATTTCGTAATTTAGTTGTGTTTTATATATGCTTGTTTGATATAGAACTCCCTGGGGATGATCTGAAGAAGGTCGAAACATTTCGGAGTATTACTGAATTATATGTGCAAGTGTATTTTTATACTTGTGCATTTATTGGTATTCAACTCTTAAACTTTGTTGAATGTTTCACACACGTGAATGTAGATGTCGTATGGTTACTTCATGTACACCAGTGGACTGTCGCGTGATTAGCCGTTTTGGGGACTTTTGGATTAAATGGCTTTCAAAGTTATCAGTAGGCCTACTTTCTGCGTTCATCTTTTTTGGCTTTGTAGTGTTGGTCATTCGGTGTCATCGCTCTGAACAGTCATGTGGAACATTGATGCCGCGGATCACAGAGCTGTGGATTCCGTGACTGCTGGTGACCTTGAGTAAGATGCAGGACCGTTCCCTTCCACCATTCACAGCTCTCAAGGTTACATGAGGCGGACAATTGTACTGTTGATAAATACGCCAGATTCTTACAGTGAACTTCCGATTCCATGGTAAATGGCTCGGTTTGGATATAATTGTAGGGCCTACAAATAGTGCAGTTGGTTGAGGCACTGCGCTACAAGCTGGAAGGTCGGGTTCGATTCCCGATGGTGTCATTGGAATTTTTCGTTGAGTCTTTCCGGCTGCACTATGGCCGTGAGGCGACTCAGCCTCTAACAGAAATGAGTATCAGGAATATTTCTTGGGGGGGGAGGGGGTGCGTAGGGCTGACAACTTTACCACCTTCATTTGCCGATTGTTTTGAAATGTGGGAGCCTTAACCTCCTGGAACCCTCAGGGCCTGTCCAGGCATGTACAGGATTAGCTTTACCTTTGACGTTTGTAACGGTAGCCGAAGCCAAAGGTTCACCATCTTCTGTAAAATGTCTTAATGTGTAGTGGGAGGCCGTGGATCGTCCTTTTTGGTTTGAGCTGTGAGCCTGAAGGTCGTATTTCAGTTAAACTGTATGTGTAGTCATCCATCCACAGGCCATGTTTGGTCCTTATCGTGAAGCTGAATTCGAACTAAAGTAATTTGTCTGAAATAATTGCTTGTCATAAATTGAGCATGATTCTGTACGTCGGTCCAGATCAGGGGATCTCAAACTCAACTCGTACGTGGGCCGGACGTACGATTCTGAAATGTATGATGGACCGTGCCTCATTTTCAGCAGTGTAAGGTTAAGTGTTAGAAATTTAACTTAAGATTACGATTACCGCATTATTATTATTATTAATTTAAAACTTCGTTGTGCTTTTATATTTGATGATGTTTGTTGTCATTCACTTCACGTTCACACATGCGTTACAAAAATCCCCTCGGGAAAGTGTTAGGAGAAACTGATGGATTGTGTGTTGACTGGTTGGTCCGATCTTAAGTTAGCTGCTTTGCAGATTGGTTGGAGACGTGGCAACGTCTGGACGGGGAAAGGATTTTTTTTTTATTCTGAGTGAGCTATTACTGGAAACCGCTGTCATAGCAGATTTCACATGTCCCGTCTGTTACTCGAGATCTGCTTTTTATCTTATATTATTGTTTATAAATGAAACAAAATTTTCACACATGCGCACCACCGAACGCTGCAATCATTCAGTCCAAAGGACATTTGTAGTTTTTTTAGGGGGGGGGGGTGTTAGAACAACGGTCTTGATATTTTGATCACAAACTTGGGGGGGGGGGGGGGGGGGGGGGGTGGTGGTCACATTG
>Ga0131853_10004955_pt1 | contig 23977 bp, 26 predicted proteins | sample TergutLab28metaG_FD_92764 | JGI IMG/M metagenome (GOLD analysis project Ga0131853, IMG submission 92764) | Labiotermes labralis P1 segment gut microbial communities from Petit-Saut dam, French Guiana - Lab288 P1 (version 2) (version 2) | ecosystem: Host-associated > Arthropoda: Insects >...
AAACTTCGCTCGGATGGGGATAACTTCTTATACTCAAATAATCAGTATTTTACTTGGGGCTTTTTAAACTTGCTTTCAGGGGGCTCATATCATAATAATTTCAACGGCCTACACTTTTTTTCTTAGCAAGACAGCCCCATGAATCGTCATTTCTGGGTGATGAATTGCTAAAAAGACTATTATGGAACCCCAATGATCATTGTGGCAACAAAATCTCCGTACTAAAAGCACCATCTTCACTATTACGATTAATATAACCGCTGTGGCGCTCAACGATATGATCTATTCTGACGAGTCCAAAACCGTAACCTGCACCTTTGGTTGTCTTAAAACGACCATTTTCTTTGATTTGCTTCTTTGTTGCTGTAAAATTGGTAAATGAAATATACAGCTGATTGTTCCGCTTCATCGTCATATAAATTCTGATCATTCGCTTTTCTTCTGGGAGTGCTAGACTTGCTTCCATTGCATTATCAAAAAGATTACCTAGAATGATGCAAAGATCAATTTCAGGGGTAGTGAGGGCGGTGAGGATTTGAACTTCAGCTTTGACTTTGATATCCTTGTCTTTAGCGAGTGAAATTTTGCTGTTTAGAATGGCATCAGTCATTTTGTTTCCCGTTTTAAGCTGGCGATCCGTTTTTGAAAGGTCTTCATCAAGCTCAGTTAAATAGTTGATCACACGCTCTAGGTCTCCCGCTTCAGCATAGCTTTTCAAGACGCCCATATGGTGTTTATAATCATGGCGCCACCCACGCATTTCCTTATACATATTTTCGACTTCATTATAGTGAGTTGTCGTCAAAGTGCTTTGATACTCTTGGATTCGTTTGTCGATTTGTTTACTTAATAATTTCATAGTGTTCGGCTCCCGTTATTAATAGTCATTGAGGATGTTTTCAATCATACTTTGCAAGCGACCTATTGCGTTGATATCGAATTCGAAAGTATAGATGAGCGTTTCGAATTACAGCTATAAATGCTAGAATCAACATCCCTCATACTCATAACCGCTCAATAATCGCCTTATTAATCTGCTTGTCCGCGCCTCGTGGCAAGAAGAGCACGGTTCCATCCATTAGCAACAGTTCATTTTTACCAACTTTGCGTACACATTTTAAGTTCACGATATAAGAGCGACCAATTCGTAAAAATAAATCATCTAATTCTTTCTCAAAATGAGCCAGCGTTGCTTTCGTTTTATATGATTCATCAGCATAAACTGTCACATAATTACCTGCAACCTCTAAATAGCGAATTTCATACAACGGAACCCGAACACTTTCATCATGATGTCGAATCAACAAAACTTTAGTCTTAGCTTCCAATCGGCTCACAGCACGATCGAGTACTGGGAAAAAATTTTCTGCCAAGACAGGCTTTATTAAATAATGCAAAGCTTCTACTTCGTAACCATCCAAAATATAATCCATATAGCCTGTGATGAAAATGATTTGCACTTCTTTATTGCCAGAACGAATCTGTTTCGCAAGTGTTACACCATCCATCGCGCCCATTTCAATATCTAGTAAAAGCACATCTGCGGATTTATCAGCTTCATAGTGAAAAAGGAAAGCTTCCGCTGATGGAAAACAGGTGATTTTAATCGAATAGCCGCCATCATTTGCCCATTGTTCAAGTAATGTTTGATTTTGTAACAGTTGTGTGGATTCATCATCACAAATAATAAAGTGATACACGAATGTAACCTCCTTAAAAAGCAACCCCGTAAATGGATTGCTTAAGTTAAATTTCCATAATAACTGGTATAATCATTGGACGACGTTTCGTCTGATCATACAAATACGGGCTTGCCGCATCCTCGATTGCTTGTTTAATCGCCTCTGTATCAACCTCTCTTGAAGCATGCAAAGCTTGAATCACATTACCACGAATAAGGCGCTCTGTTTCGCGAATCAAATCCTCAGACTCTTTCATATAAACAAAACCTCGCGAGACAATATTTGGCCCATTCATTAAACGTTTTTCTTTCGTTTTAATCGTCGCGACAACAATTAGTAAACCATCCTCAGAAAGAATACGACGCGTACGCAAGACCTCGCCACCCATTCCAGACATCCCATTTTCATCCGTATAAATCGTAGCAGCTGGCACGCGACCTGCTAAACGAGCACCACCTTGAGCATTAAAAGCTAACACATCGCCATTATTCATCACAAAACAATTATCTTCTTCAACTCCACACTGAATAGCGAGTTTTTTGTGAATCGATAACATTCTATATTCTCCATGCATCGGCATAAAATATTTCGGCTTAATTAAATTTAACATCAACTTCAGCTCTTCTTGGCCACCATGCCCAGACGCATGAATATTATTTAACGGGCTGTGCGTAATAACATCAGCTCCAGCACGCTGCAAATGATTAATCGTCTTTCCAACACCAAGCGCATTACCTGGAATCGGCGATGACGAAAAAATAACAGTATCGCCAGGAATCACTTGAATGTCTTTGTGGATCCCTGCAGCAATCCTCGATAAGGCCGCCATCGGCTCACCTTGCGATCCCGTACATAAAATAGCAATCTCATGACTTTGTGTCCGGCTCAATTCGTAGCCTGAAATAAAAGTATCTTCTGGACAGTTAATGTAACTGTGCTCAAGGGCAATTTTAATCGCCGACTCCATACTGCGACCAAAAACAGCAATCTTACGACCAGTCGCAACACACGCCTCAATAATTTGCTGAACACGATGCACATTTGATGCAAAAGTTGCGAGAATCACACGTCCTTCAATCTTCTTGAAAATATCTAACAGCCGCTCTCCAACAACACGCTCTGACATCGAAAAAATCGGTAACTCTGCACTCGTCGAATCTGAAAGCAAACAAAGCACACCTTCTTCACCATACTTTGCCATCTTATAATAATCTGGACATGGCCCAATCGGTGTCAAATCAAACTTAAAGTCGCCAGTATGAACAACGCGCCCGATATCTGTCTTAATTGACATCCCAAACGAATCTGGAATGCTGTGATTCACCCTAAAAAACTCAATTTCCATATGTTTTGTTTTAACGACCGTATCAGGATGATACTCTCTGAAATTAGCAAGTGCCATCAACTTACGCTCTTCTAATTTATTCCGCATCAATTCAATCGATAAGCGCGGGGCGTGAATGACAGGAATCTTTACTTTACGAAGCAAAAATGAAATGCCGCCGATATGATCTTCGTGACCATGGGTAATAAATAGTCCAACAATCTTCTCCTGATTTCGAACCAGATACTGATAATCAGGAATGACATAGTCAACACCTAAAAGCTGATCATCAGGGAATTTGATCCCAGCGTCAATCACAATGATTTCATCCTTATACTCAATACAATATGTATTCTTTCCAATTTCTCCAAGCCCACCGAGGGCAAAAACAGCCACTTCATTTGGCTTATGATTTGCAGTTTTACGATAATTTTTATACATGAAAAAACAGACCCTTCTATATTTAGTTTAACTTCCTAATTCGTGAAATTAGGGTGACGACCTTTTGTCGCCAATCGAACGATTAATTGTTCTTACAATGCTCGCTTTTGCTGTTGTGCTTCGGAACAGAAGAACAATGCTATTAACTATTATACCAAAAAAGGCTAGATATAACTAGCCTTTTTCAGGGGTAATTTAGGTAAGCGTGTTGCAGGTTTTGACAAGATGTATTGTCACACTACAAAACTGTTAGGTCTGTTACCCTAATCCAAGACATAACGCTCGAAAGCAAAGCTTCGCGGTTGTTGTTTCTCAATTGCTGGACAGTATAAGTTTGCCCTCTCACCCAAGAAGGGATGCTTTGACCTGTTGCCCAAGTACTCGCATTTGAATTGACACGAACACGCGCCCCAACACGGATGGTATTGTTAGTCGTCGTTGTTGGCAACTGTAGAACTTGGCCAACGCGAATGACATTCGCATTGCTGATGTTATTTAATCGCTGTAATTCGGCAACTGTTGTTCGGTAAAGCTGGGCAATTCCTGATAAGGTTTCACCAGAACGAACAGTGTGAGTTGTCGCTGTATTTGAGCTTGTTGTTCCTTGTCCAACAGGATTAATCCAACTGCCTGGGACACCTCTTGTTCGCGACACATTAATCATTCCCTGAGCTCTGTTAAAGACGTGATAAGTTCCAGGCTGTACGGTCGTAACGCGATTTCGATTATTAGCTGCATCTGCTGCAGTACTAAAGCCACCCGTTGCTTGAGTGATAACAAATGTTTCGTTCGGTTGTGTTGGTGTCGATGGCGTTGACGGTGTTGATGGTCTAGAATCGGTTGCCAGACGCGCTTGGTTTCGAATATTCGTCATATTTATAACTGGACAAGACGTTGTTTGATTCGGAAATTCTCTATGCCCCAAAACTCTGTCAAACGTTACATTTGGAAATCTATTTACATTGAATCTAATTCGTTCTAATAAATTTTGTAGCTGTATACCTTGTAATTGTGTCTGAGCAAAATTACCAACGACACAAATATGATAAGTATCATTATTATGACTAGCTACACCGAAAGAAACGAAAGTCGGTAAGTAATTTATTTCTAAATCACCATTCAATAAGATGACTTCATGGTAGCCGCCAACTGCATTTGGTGCCCCCATACTCGCTTGAGTTCGCCAAAAGTTTTCAAATATAGCAGTTGTCCCGCTAGCCGTTGCACTATGATGAATCGCAATCCGTCTGATATCATTTACACTTCTAGTTCTAGCAATCGTCCGTCCTAAAGCTTGATTTGTTCTATCAATAATTCTCATAATTTTAATCTCCTCTTTGTGCAACCCCTTCATATATAAAGAGGCATCCCCTTTACAAAATAAAGGGGTATGATAAAAGCACGTACTGGTAGTCGCTGTACAGTTTATTATAAGCGCGTACTAGCTGTTTGGAGTAGTTATTCCTCTTGGTTTTTGGAAAATAAAAAAAATTTAGAAATTCTTTTTCAGAACTTGTAAATTTCTTCCTGTTACTTCGTATTTGAGATTAGCTGTCATGAAGTAAAAAATCTGTAATGTATTGAATTTCAATTCCCCCAATATTCCCAACATCCATCCGATTTGGTGTAATGATTTTTTTTTCATAATTATCTGGAATTCTAAGCAAATTATCTTCTTCCCGTGTGTCCTCAGGCATTTGTCTTGTGACTTGATAATACTTGACAGTGTTATTTTTGTAAGCTACAAAATCAATCTCATAATCATCATATTTCCCAACAAAGACACGATAGCCTCTTCGTTTGAGTTCGATGTAAACAATATTCTCAATCTGACTACCCATGTTATCGCGAAATGTTTTAGTTAAACGATAATTCCGAATGCCAGTATCAACAACAAAATATTTACCAAGTGTTTTTAGTCGCTCTTTTCCACGCAAATCATATCGATGAACTTTGTAAAACAAATAGGCATTTTCTAATTGAAGCAAAAGTTTGTCAATGGTTTGAAATGAAACATTAACTCCTTCTGTTTTTATTGTATTAGCAATTTTATTGACTGAAATGGTCTGACCAATGTTATCAAGCAAATAATCAACAACACGAACAAGAACTTCCTCATTACTTAAACTTGCGCGCATCGCTACATCTTTATATAAGATTGTATCAAGAATATCTGTCATAATGGTTGTTTTCAAATCTAGATGATTCATATGTAAAGCCGAAGGAAAGCCACCACTTGTTACATAATCAAAAAATACTTCTTCAATAGACATTGGTGACTCTAAGAACTCTAAATACTCTTTAAATGAGAAGGGGAATACTTCAATTGTAACATATCTACCTGCAAGAAGTGTTGCTAATTCGCCTGATAAAATAGAGGCATTTGAGCCTGTAACATAAATATCTGAGTTGAGATCGATTCTAAAAGAATTTATAACATCTTGCCAACCACTTACGAGCTGAATTTCATCAAATAACAGATAAACTTTCTCTGTTCTAGACATGGTTTTTATTATTTCTTCATAAAGTTTCTCAGCATCTCTGAATTTTAGGTTGCCAAAAGATTCAAAGCTCATGAAAAAAATATTCTCCTTTTTGATCCCAGATTGTTGTAATGTTTCTTTGAAACTGTTCAGTAAATAAGTCTTTCCGGAGCGTCTGACCCCTGTTATGACTTTGATGAATTCAGTATCTTTGAAATTGTTGAGTTGTTCTAAATAGGTTATACGTTTATACACATCAATCACCACCTAAGATTTATTATACAACAAAAAAAAGAAAATATCAAAAGTTTTCTCCATCTACGGAGAAAACTTTTGATATCGAGGAGTTTTTGAATTACTCAGGAACTTAAATGCGATGGCCGTTGATGATAATGGCTGTTACGGATTCTATGTCGATTGATCCCCCTGATTGTACCGTCCAAGACAAATCAAAATATAAATATTCATCGCACTCGCTAGGAACTGAACCACCTCCAGGTCTAGCAAATATGTTATCGCTGTCATTGATTTCTATTTCGATCCAGTCAAGGGGGCGGTGCATGTTATTTGGAGTACCTGATAGCACTCCTGATCCTCGTAAGCCAAGAGGAGAAAGTCTTATATAATCAAAATATAGATTTCCAATTGAAAGACTTTGCCACTCTATTGTAAGATATTCTGTATCGCTGACACTTACTTGAAGTTGCCAATCACCCATAATATTTCTCTGATAATGCATTTGATCGTATGATTCAACAAGATTATTATTTTCATTTTTATAAAAATGACTTACGCTAATCCAATCAATCATAAGCGTAAACATGTCATCTGTATCCAAAGCCTTATCCCAGTTCATATTATCAGCCCAAATAGGCATAAAAAGTACTTCTAGATAAAGTGTTTGTGTTTCTTGATTGAAATAAATATCTCGGAAGCCCCCATGACTACCATGTGCATAGTGATTATATATATTTGTAGTGAAAGTTGTATTTATTGAATAGAGTATGAGGGAATTGTAATCAAGTGGTTCTTCAAACAATGTACGCCATACAAAATTTTGAGCTCCACGAGCGGATATTGGACTGTGAGAAGATAAATTCCAATTGTATGGGGCAAGTAGATTTTGGTTGTCACTTATATCCTGTATTGTCATATAAAGCAAAACAATATCTTCAACACGCTCTGCAGCAAGGACTTCTATGCGAATACCTTGATCCTCAGCATACACAGGTTTTGATTGTTCAACTGCATAATCAATAAATGGCGAATCAATCATAGAGCGAATAAAATCGAAACCACCAGTTGTCGCATAGGCTGTTACTGAGACAACCATAAAAATCAAAACAGCTGCTGCAATGCTTGCGAACTTCATTGGTTTCTTTTTCTTAACTGTCGCAGAAAAGTCTAATCTGCTTTTGAAACTTTCAGTATCCACAGCAATCTGTGAAAATGCTGCGTGAATATCTTGTTCTTGCTTGTCAAATCTAGTCATAAAACAACACCCTCCTGTTCTAGATTAAAACTTTGGTCTTCATTCAAAATAGCTGCTAACTTTTTCTTGGCTCGTTCATAGCGTTTGCGCAAAGTAGCAGGCGATGCATTCATCTGGAGCGCTAATTCTTCATAGTCATATTCTTCAATAATACGTGCATAAAGCAAGGCACGATCTTGCGGTTTAAGTCGACCTAATGCTTGTAAAGTTTCATCACTCAATGCATTATTTTGAAATGTGAATGGCGTATTAACAGATACCTCACCAAAAGGTAAAATCTTCCGCTTTCTCAGCTTATTCATACATTTATTATACGTGATCTTATAAAGCCAAGCCGATACATTGCCACCATCAAAGGTCGACCAATTCTGATAAGCAGACATAAAAACATCTTGCACAACATCCTCAGCATCTTGGTAATTGTATAAAATAGAAGTTGCATAGCGCAACAATCTTTCGCTATAGATATCGACTAAATCTTCTATCATCTGTTCCATTTGCTGTAGCACCTCCATTTCAATTTGTAAAGCTAGTGCAAGTGCTTCATCTTACACGAAAGACGGATATCCTCAAACACTTTACACCCTTATAACAAATTAGAATCACTATTTGTGACACAAAGCTAAAAAAAGATGTAGATAGCCTTAAACTATTACATCTTTGATGTGATTTTTACATCTTCGCCAGATAATTCTGTATACATAATATTATTTCTCCAAGATTCAATCGCGATTTTGCGGCAAGGAACCATCTCATCAGGCAAGCTATCTAGTTTAAACCATTCAAGGTGTGCAGCTTTTTCAGGCTCCATAATCATAGGCGTTCCTTCATACGCATTTACAACAAAATAAATATGATAGTAAGTCCGATCTGATTCTGAAAAATGATGGCTTAAGTGGACAAATTCTAAACACTCTCTTTTCACTTTAATTCCAATCTCTTCCTGACACTCTCGAACAGCAGCTTGTTTCGCCGACTCGCCGGCATCGACATGACCAGACGCAGCAGTATCCCATTTCCCATCTTGGTAGCCCGTATTCTGCCTGAGATGCAATAAAATCTTTTGCCCATCTTCGCTTAAAATAATCGGAAAAACAGCCGAATAGGCTTTGAAAGGTTCACTCATCATCACGCCTCCATTATTCAACTAAGTCTCTAAACACATCAAAAGATTGATCGCTACCATCTCTGATTGCATCGATAAAATCATTTTCCATTCTTTCGTTAAATCCAGTAAATACTTGCTCACCAATAATCGTAAAAGGAATACCGAGAACTTGCGTATCTAAAAGAGCTGCCACCTCATGCAACAATCTCGCGTTATCAGCATTAGATGCCACTTCAAAAGCATAGATGCTAAAGTACGCACCCCATTCAGCTTCTATTCTTTCAAAAAATTGAAATTGAGCATCACAATGTGGACATCCTTCTTGCCAGAAATAGTAGATATTTACCACACCTTGTTCAAAGACAATATCATCGACATTCGCATCGTCACTATTACTATTATTCGTTAATGAGACAACGATGACTAAAGCAATTAAGCCGATCGTTGCTAAAATCATGATTCCTTTAGTTTTCATACCCATTCTCCTTTAAAAATTAAACATTAACCATTCAGGTCTTAGTGCCATCAAAAGTCCTAAAAGTAGCATGATAACACCACCAATTAAGTGTGCATATTTGGTATAGCGGTTCGAAATAGCTTTGATACTCATCGTTTTCATCGCGATGGAGAAGATGACAAGCTCATTCAGCATGAAGAAAAGAATGTATAAGCCGATATAGAAGAAATGGTGGAAAGTACTCAGTTCATTAATCGCTAACACCTGCGTAAACATGAGTGGTAAACCGACAGAGCATAACGCTTCTAAAAGGTTAATCGATGCTGATAACAAAATAATACCCAAAAGCGACAAAGCAAAACTTTTTTGACCAATGATCTTTTTTAACTTTTCAGCAATTTTGCCTCTTTGTTTGTTAGTCGTCACATCACAGCCAACAGGGTCATTTAAAGATTGAATATATTTATAAATCCCGTGCATCCCAAAAATGATTGCAAAGATTGAAATAGCTAGTCGGATCAGTCTTATTTGAGTCAAAAACACGGCTACATTCAACCAAGCCACCATTAAGAAGAAGTAGACAACCCCACTTGTTAAAATAAAAGCAAGACCAAGTAACCATCTTTTTCGTTTATCCGGCATGTTAAATAGCATGGTAATTAAAAAGATTAAGATCCATAACGCACACGGATTAAACCCATCTACGGCGCCAACAACCATCGCTAATAAAGGTAAAGAAATACTTCTGGCATTAAATTCACCAAAAACTGGCGCATTAAATACGTCCTCATCAGTCTCTAACTCACAAACCTCAGCACCGATTTCACAAGAATCTATTTCAGTCGTCGTTTCATCAGCACTTACAGCTAGCGGTGATGTTGATAGGGGTAATGCAAACATTGCTAGCAATCCTAAAAATAATATAACAAACTTTTTCATTGGAAGCCTCCATTAGAAGTGAAAAATGCCATTAATTCTTTTTTGTTTTTCTCCCCAATTGATCGCGCACATTCATCCCCATTCTCATCTACCAAAATATACACTGGTAAAATAGTTCCAACATCATAAGGTTTAACTTCATCAGCATCTGTGTCGAAATCGTAGTCGATTGTTTCATATTTTTTCTCGTTTTCATTTTCAATTTTTTTGAGCATTTCATTCATTAAAATGCATGACATGCACCAAATTGCAGTGATTTTAATTAGTTTCATGTTTAATTTCCTCCATATAGCGATTCAATAATGTAATAAACCTCGTTAGCTCTGAAGCATCAGTTTTATAAGACAAACTAATTCTGATGGCTGAGGTTGCCCGCTCTGGGTCTTTGGTTAACGTTAAAATGCTTCTCGACAAATCTTCACTACTCGCACAAGCGGCTTTTGTTGAAATAAAGATATTGTGGCTTTCGAAATACTTTTGCAAGTCATCGGCATTTACATCAATCACACTAATATTTAGAATATGAGGAATTGAATAAGCCGTACTGTTGATGAAAATAGTTGGGTGTTTCGCTAACGCTTCTCGCAACTGTTGATTAAGCTTTTTAACGTGCAAATAATTTGCTTCCAAAGTCGTCTTGAATAAGTTAAAGCTCTCAGACAGTGAACCAATTAGCTCGGTCGATGGCGTTCCGCTTCTAAAGACTGTCGTACTTTTACCGCCATGAATGAGGGGCGCGAGTTTAACCCTTTTCTTCTTAATTAAGCCGCCAATTCCTTTAAAGCAATAGAGCTTATGTCCTGAAAATGAGGCGAGATCAACATGCGTCAAATCAATTTCTACCTTACCCAAGCATTGTGTGATGTCCGAGTGAAAGTAAATGTTTGGATCGTCTTTAAGTAGCAAACCAATTTCTTCAATGGGTTGTCTGATACCAATTTCTGAGTCGACTGCCCCGATTGTTACTAATAACGTGTCTTCTGAAAGTAACGATTTTAAATGCTGGAGATCAATGGTTCCATCCTCAGTTAAGTGAATGAAATCGATTCGATAACCTAATTTTTGCAAATAACCGATAGGGCCAAAGATGGAGGAGTGTTCGAGTCCAGTTGTAATGATTTGTTTTCTTGTGTTGTTGACGGTAACACCTTTAATCGCTAAGTTGTTAGCTTCACTTGCACCACTAGTAAAAATGATTTCATCAGATTCGACATTTAAAAATTCACTTATATTTACAGTGGCAGCTTCGATGATCGCTTTTGAACCTAACCCTAAAGAATGACTCGAATTTGGATTCGCAAATTTATTTTTTACAAGATCGTTAAAATGCTGTAAGACTTTCTCATCAGGCTGGGTCGTTGCCGAATAATCTAAATATACCACATCTTTCATGTTATTTCACCTCGTAATTCAGCAGCGATCTTTTTGATACTTCTCATCCGATGATTCATCCCCGATTTCGTTAAAGCATGCCCACGCTCAGTAGCAATTTCCGCCAATTCAGCCAAATTATCCTCAGGGAATTCCAACCTCAGCTCAGCTACGTAGGCCAGTTTATCGTTCAAAAAATCTGCTCCCTTTTTTCGCCTAATAAACTCAATATCTTCAACTTGCCCATCTGCAGCGGTCAATGTTTTTGTCTCGTTTGCGATCTCACAGTTGTTTAGTCGATTATCTGAGTTGCGGATATCGCGAATAATTCGCATATCTTCAAAATTCAAAACAGACCCAACCGCCCCGACAGCTCGCATAAAGTCACCAATTTTTTCCGATTCTTTAATGTAACAAATGTGTCCTTTTTTACGCGCAAGGACACGTGCATTAAGGTCCAAATCGTTGAGTATCAGCTGTAGAGTCAATGCATGTTCTGAATCTGTTGTCGTCAGCTCGAAATGATAAGAAGACGTCTCTGGATTGTTAACGGAACCACCAGCTAGAAAGGCACCACGCAAATAAGCACGAGGACAACACTGTTTGCTAAGTAATGTTTCAAAGATCGAGAAATCACCTTCTTCGCTTGGCATGACTTGTAACTCATCAGCAACTTCAAGTGCATAGCTAATGACTTTAACGACATAGGTATTATTTTTTTTCAGATTCTTTTTCTTTCGCGCCAAAATGGATGTTTTGACATCAGGAAAGTTTTGTTTCAATAACATTAAAACCCGGCGCGCAATAGCGGCATTCTCAGTATCAAAACTTAAAACTGGACCGCTGCTCGTTAGCGAGATTGTCCCATTCATTTTAAATAAAGCTGAGAGTTCAGCTAGTTGACAACAAGCAGTTGCTTGAATTCCAGCGAGTTCTTTTTTTATATGAGCTGCAAAGGACATAGCGCATACCTCACTTTGGTTAATTTATAAATTGATGTTTTCATCAATTTTCCAATTCTTGCGTCAGCAAGAATTTTCTTACGGCAGTAAGAAATTAAACATCTAGCAGTAGCGAGAAAATCATAGACGCTACTTTTTTAGGATCATGGCGCACTTCATTGTTTTCATTGTAACTCACCATCCGACTTTGGATGACATCAACACCCATTTCATCAAGTTTATCGTGATCAATTTCAATAACATTCGCATTATCATCAATGTATTTTTGAATCACATCAGGTATGACGCTGCCATCATTCACTAAAACTGTGTCGACAAAGCCGAAACCAACATGATCCTCTAGCGATTTAATATGCTGGGAAACGGTAAAACCAGTTGTTTCGCCTGGTTGGCTCATAATGTTGCAACAATAGACGAACTTCGCTTTTGTTTGCTGGACCGCATCTTTCATTTCTGGAAATAGCAAATTTGGGATAATGCTTGTGTACAAACTGCCTGGTGCTAAGACAACCAAATCTGCTTCTTTGACAGCTTTGACAGCTTCATCTAAGGCAGGACAAGTTTTTTCGTAATAAACGCGTTTAATTTTCTTGTCACCATTAGGGATATTGGATTCACCCGTAGCGATACAGCCATCTTCATATTCAGCACATAAGCATAGTGCTTGATTACAAACAGGTAAAATTCGTCCACGAACATTTAGAACTTCACTCAAATTGGCAACAGCAGTGGCAAAATCGCCAGTAATTTTCGTCATTGCAGCAAGCAGTAAATTTCCAGTAGGGTGTCCCGCTAGCCCGTTGCCTTCTTCAAAACGGTATTGAAACAATTCATTGACGAGCGGCTCGGCTTCTGATAATGCAACCAATACATTTCGTATGTCACCTGGTGGTGGAATATCAAATTCCTCTCGCAAGCTACCAGAAGAACTACCATCATCAGCAACAGTAACAATGGCTGTAATGTCAATTGGAAATTTTTTCAAACCGCGCAGAATGCTAGACAAACCAGTTCCGCCGCCAATAACTGCTATTTTATAATCATATTCATACATTACTTTTCGCCTCCATGCAAATTGGCTTGTTGGATATTGCGGTGAATCACATGCGTTCGATAAATATCTTTAAAATGATTAGCCAAATATTCTGCTAAAGCAACAGATCGATGCTGACCACCTGTGCAACCAATTCCGACAACCACTTGTGATTTTCCCTCGTTTTGATAATTAGGAATCAAAAAGACGAGTAAGTCGATTAATTTTTCTAAAAAAGTTTGCGCCATTTCAGAATTAATCACATAATCATACACATTTTGATCGAGTCCGGTTTGCACGCGCATTACCTCATCATAAAAGGGATTAGGTAAAAAACGGACATCGAACATAACATCGGTATCAACTGGTGTCCCATGCTTAAAACCAAATGAGGCGAATGTGATACTAAATGGATTTGTTGTGTCATCACTGTAGAGGCGAATAATTTCGCTTTTTAGTTGGCGCGCACTCATGCCAGAAGTGTCAATTTTTGCAGTAACTAATCTGAAAATAGGGGATAGCAACTGACGTTCTTTATGAATTCCTAATAATGGATTGGAATCACGAGATAAGGGATGACTTCTACGCGTTTCTTTAAATCGTTTGACTAATGTTTCATCATCGGCATCTAAGAACAGAATTTGGAGGTTGATATAGCTACTATCCTGAACAAAGAGATGCGTTTCGTTAATCGTATCGAAAGATAAGCTCCGCAAATCGATAACAACTGCAAGCTTCACCTCATGATCAGAGGCGTCTAAAATGAGCTCTGTTAGCGTTGGAAGTAGTTTCGGAGGTAAGTTATCAATACAATGATAACCTAAATCTTCTAAGCTTGATAAAACGACACTTTTCCCCGCGCCACTCATCCCAGTAACAATCAGTAAATCAATTTTTTTCATTAGCTATACGCCTCCCTGCTATCTTCTTCTGAATTCTAGGTTATAAATTTTTTACAAAAGGTTGAACACCATCTTTATATTCAATCCCAACAAGATCCTCATGTTCAATCTCAACAAAACCTTTCGCTGGGTAGAACTGCATCCCTTCAATGTAATCTAATGCGCATCTTGTATATAGAGCTGAAATGTTTTTTGATTTTGCATAATCTTCAAGTGTTGCAAGCAATGCACTTCCTAGACCATTTCTTTTTAGAGCGGGTTTTACATAGAAACGTTTGAGCCACATGCCAGATGCAGGAATAGTATTTGTTCCAAGCATGCCGATGACTCGATCATGATCATCTAGTGCAAGCCAGAACATCTCACCTTTATCGAAATAATTTTTCCCGATATCGAGCAAATCTTCATTAAGACGTGGGATTCTGCCTAGTGCATCTTTTGCTGAAAGTAAACAGAATATCATGTCATCGCGGTAAGTATTTTGAAAAGGTATGATGTTATAATTGATTTTCTTCACCATTAAAATCATTTCTCCTCTGGAAAGTCAAGTCCGTCAATACAGTGGTTATAAATGAATTCTTTGATACTGTCTTTTTCATTTGTTTCGTAAAAGTGGACGAGTTTCTCAAAAAATGTTAGTAGCAATTCAACAGGTATGGAAATGATACCTTGACCACTTTGAATCATTTCTTTGTTCGCTACAAGCGTTGCTGTTCGCTTATTTCCATCAATAAAAAATTGTCCTCTCATTAAATAGAGCATCAATTCAATCGCACGCTCGATTGGATTTTCGAATTCTAGCAGTGCATTTAACTCTGCTTCAATTTTTTCTGCATCAGGCATCTCTGGAATATAAGCTGTCCCTCTAATGGTAACAGGCATTGTTCTGAATTTTCCTGCCCCATAAATTAAATTTCCTTCACCGATTTGCTTGTTTAAGTGGTTCAAGTAAGGAATATTTAGTGGCTCATCAAGTGTCTCTAGCAAGAAACGCCATGCATTTTTAAGATTATTAATTGTCAAAACACTATCTAAATCCATGCCCTCAGCAATATAACCATGATTAACAATCGTATCTGTTTGTGGGAAAGTGACACTCAATCCCTCAAGTTTTGCACTTTTAAAAATATAGTCAACGATGTTTCGTTTTGCGATGAAGATGTTTTGCTCTTTCGTCATGTTAAACTTAGATTTCATGTCCCATCCACCTCTATTTCGCTAAAGCTTCAAGTCGCTCAGAAACCTCTGCTAACTTAGCCTCATAGTCTGCTAACTTAGCTCGCTCTTCTTCGACTAAATGCGCCGGTGCTTTGCTAACAAATTTCTCGTTCGCAAGCTTGGAAGCCCCACGCTTCACCTCAGCTTCTAATTTCTTCATCTCAGCAGTTAAACGATGGGTTTCAGCCTCAACATTTACGAGACCCTCCATTGGTAGCAAAATACTTGCCCCTGTCACGACAGCTGACATGGTTTCCTCAGCTAAAGAAATCCCTGTATCAAGCGTTAACTCAGCTGGGTTGCAGAATCTTTCCAAATAAGCGGTATTCTCTTTTAGCATTCCCAATTGTCGCGTATCTTTTACATCTATATACATTCGAATTGCTTTACTCATTGGCGCCTCAACCTCAGCGCGTATATTCCTCACCTGTTTAATAATGTTAGAGATTAACGTGAAATCCGCAACAGCATACTCATCTTCAAAGAATATAGTTACCTCAGGCCAAGCTGATACTGAGATTGAGCTTTCTACACCAGCGATTAACCCATAAATTTCTTCCGTTACAAATGGCATGAATGGGTGCAGCAACTTTACAATGGCTTCTAATGTATAAGCCAGTACCATGCGTGTTGTTGTTTTGGGCGCTTCATCATCGCCTGTCATCGGAACTTTTGCCATCTCGATATACCAATTACAAAAATCTTCCCAAATAAAATGATACAAATGGCGACCTACTTCTCCAAATTCGAATTTCTCAGCGTTATAATTCACTGATTTAATCGTTTCATTTAATCGTGAGAGAATAAATTTATCGGCAATATTAAATGTACGGCCCTCAAGATTGATCTCTTTCGCAGTCATACCATCTAAATTCATAATTGTGAATCGCGAGGCATTCCAAATCTTGTTAATGAAATTCCAAGTCGACTCGAGCTTTTCATCACTGTAACGTAAATCCTGACCTGGAGCGGAATTTGTCGTTAAGAAATAGCGCATTGAATCTGCTCCATACTTCTTGATGACATCCATCGGATCGACACCATTATCTAAAGATTTAGACATCTTTCTACCATCAGATGCTCGCAGAAGCCCGTGAATCAAAACATGTTCAAACGGGCGTTGATCAGTAAATTCTAAACTCGTAAAAATCATGCGCGAAACCCAGAAGAAAATAATGTCATAACCAGTTACAAGTGTTGAAGTAGGGAAGTAAGCTTTATACATATCAGCTTCTTCATTCGGCCAATTCATCGTACTAAATGGCCATAAAGCAGATGAGAACCAAGTATCCAAAACATCCTCATCTTGTGTCCAATTTGCGGCATCAGCAGGTGCTTTAACACCAACATAAACCTCACCAGTCTCGTTATGATACCAAGCCGGAATTTGATGCCCCCACCATAACTGACGCGAAATACACCAATCATGAATATTTTCCATCCATTGTAAGAAGGTGTGCTCAAAACGATTCGGAACAAAATTCACCTTATCTTCGCTAGCTTGATTTTCGATAGAACGCTTTGCCAAATCTCCCATTTTAACGAACCATTGCGTTGAAAGATAAGGCTCAACAATCGCATCTGTCCGCTCGGAATGACCAACAGAATGGGTGTGCTTTTCTATTTTAACCACTAGCCCAGCTGCGTCTAAATCAGCAACCAACTGCTTTCTAGCACGGAAACGATCCAAGCTATCATACTTACCAGCAAGCTCGTTCATCGTTCCATCTAAATTCATACAAACAGGACGCGCCAAATCGTGGCGATTCCCAACTTCAAAATCATTCGGATCATGAGCAGGTGTGATTTTTACGACTCCTGTTCCAAAGTCCATCTCAACATAGTCATCGACGATAACTGGAATCGGATTTCCATTTCCTGGTAGCAAAACATTCTTGCCAACGACATGCTTATAACGCTCATCTTCTGGATGAACCGCGACTGCAACATCACCAAACATCGTCTCTGGGCGTGTTGTCGCAACTTCTAAAAATTCATCAGTTCCTTCGATCATGTACTTAAAATGATAAAACGCACCCTCAACTTCTTTATGGATAACCTCGATATCAGACAAAGCAGTTCTTGCAGCAGGATCCCAGTTAATAATTCGCTCCCCACGATAAATAAGTCCTTTGTTATAGAGGTCAACAAAAACCTTAAGAACAGCATCTGAAAGACCCTCATCGAGTGTAAAACGTTCTTTTGAATAGTCTAACGACAAGCCTAAATTAGCCCACTGAGCTTTAATGTGGGCAGCATATTCACTTACCCATTCCCAAGATTTCTCTAAGAATTTCTCACGACCTAGATCGTAACGAGAAAGACCATCTTCACGTAATCGCGCCTCAACTTTCGCCTGCGTAGCAATACCAGCATGATCCATTCCAGGTAAGAATAACGTTTCAAAACCTTGCATGCGCTTCATTCGCACAATAATATCCTGCAAAGAAGTATCCCATGCATGACCTAAATGTAATTTTCCAGTGACATTTGGCGGTGGAATGACGACTGAGTATTTCGGCTTATTGCTAGTCGGATCAGCTTTAAAACAATCCTGCTCTAACCAATAATCATATTTACCTGCTTCAACTTTCAAGTGGTCGTATTTTGTATCTAAATTTTTTTCCATTCGAAACACCGCCTTTGATTTTAAACATTTCGTGTTATAACCCTCTATTATAACAGAAAATGCCCTGAAATTAAAGATGAGAATGGTAGCTTTCCGATGAAAAAGTTTCCAAAATTCTACTGAGGTCACATGAGAATCTTAAAAGTAGTGGAAAATGACAAAATTGTCACTAAATCCGTCTTTTTTGTCACAGAGCTGTCATTTCTGTTTGCTATAATAGCTTCATACCAAGTGAAAATGAATGAGGAACTGTGGATAATAGCATGAGAGCTGAAAATTCAGGGATGATTGCTTACCATTGATAGCTCCTAAGGAGGGGAATGATAATGACAATTTTGAAGACTATTTTTACATTGCTAGTAAATGCAAAAAAATTGTGTTTGCAAGAATATGAGGCCATTTGTAAGTTTTAAGAATAGTAAAAGGAGCTGCCTCAGAGACAGTTCCTTAAAGTCCTATTTATGCTGGTAATACCAAATGGCAAGTTGTGTTCGGTCACGCAAATCAAGTTTCACTAAAATATTACTCAAGTAATTTCGAACGGTGCCTTCGCTAAGATATAGCTTGGCGCTGATTTCTTTGTTATTTAATCCTTCGGCAACGAGTAAGATAACTTCTTGCTCTTTTTCTGTGATCTCAAATGCTTCATAATCGAGTGCTTCACCATTTACTGCAAGATTGGTTAGTTTGGCTACAATATCAGTTCCAAAGACATTCTGTCCAGAATAAACAGCTTTCAAAGCGGGGAGGATGTTGTCAAAATCTTGCTTTAAGATATAACCTTTAGCACCGATAGAGAGGGCTTTGTAAATATAGTCATCATCAGCAAACGTGGTTAAAAACAAGATGCTCGCATTTGGATTGCCAGCAATGATTTTCTCTGCTGCTTCAAGACCAGTCATCACAGGCATTTGAATATCAATCAATACAATATCAGGCTGATATTCGGTAAATAGCTTAATCGCTTCTTCACCATTGTTCCCAGTGCCAACCACAGCTATTTCACCGCTTGCCTCAAGTATTGTTTTCAAAGATGATACGACTATTGCATCATCATCAGTGATCGCAATTTTCATCATGATAGTTTCAGTCCTTTTAAATTTGATTTTAAATGATTCATGTTCTGTCAATTGAGCTTTCAATCTTTCGGAATGGTAATGAAAGTCTTAAATCCGCCATCATAGCTTATGCGCAAATAGCCACCTAATTCGCCAATACGTTCTTGAATGTTTTGCAAGCCGATACCACGATCTGTCTGCACAGGTTCTTTTGTCCCATTATCAGCAACCAAGAATTGATAAATAGCAGGATGCTCAACAGCTGTGATCGTTATCTTTGTCGCATCGCTATGCTTTCTTGTGTTGGTAATCGATTCTTTTAAGACAATGAGGAAGCAGTTTTTAATTTCATTAGGGATCTCGTTTGAAATATCATAATTAAAAAAGATTTCAAAACCAGATTCGTCAAGAATTTCAGACATAGCCGATTTTAGATCAACAGCTTCATCTTTTAAGTCGTGAATGGAGTTTCGAATGGCGTCCATGGAATCGCTCAAAGTTCCTTTTAAGTCATCAATAGCCGGCTGAATATCACTGTTTTGATTGATGGCAGATAATGCTCCGACTTGTAAGAGCGCGCGGGAGAGGGAGTGACCAATCGTGTCATGAATGTCGCGTGCAATTCGGTTCCGTTCTTGCAGTCGTGCCATATGCAGCGAATCACCATATCGATCAAGAAGCATCTGGTTTTTTAATTTCAAAGCCTTTTTTTGCGACGCATTCGTATCATGAATTTCTGCATTGATTAAGCCAAGTTCTGTCATTTTTGCAACCAAGTAAGCCAATGTTAAGGTTAACATGTCAACAAGGAGCAGAAAAACAGAGATGTGCAGATCTTCGAATGTTGTAGCTAGGAAGATCAGTGGAAGTAAGAAAGTATATTTTTTAGGGTAATAGGGTGCTAAATCGAAAAAGAGGATGGGTAAAAACAAGCGCACTGAGGGAATGAATAGTGAAATGAGGACATAGAAGCTTGTAAGCGCAAGTGTTAATTTTTTGAGCTGGTAATACTGATTAATAGCAGTTGCCGTGATCGCAATTAGTAGAAAAATAAAGATGAGAATGTCTGTGATATCTGCTTGCGTTCCAGCAATTGCAAGTAAGATAATCAATGTTTTGATGATTAATTTTAGCATCAGGATGCCTCCAGAGTAAATGATAATATTAGTATAACACTTCTGGTGTGCTTTTTAAACAATTGATCCACCATTTTGCGATTATTTTTTAGCGGCGATGGTCATGAATTGGAGAGATGACAATAAAACTTAGCAAAAAATGTTGACAAGTAAACTTGGTATGTGTATAATAATAATGTGACAAGTTTTGTTGGCAAAACAGAATTACAGGAGGCGTAAGATGATGGATAAAAAAGAAATTTTGATGCGAAGTCAGTTGGAGAATAAGAAGTCAGGAGATGAGCGGGAGCGGTTGGTTTTTTCAATTTCAGGGATGATGAGTTATATTGGAATGATGGTTATTGTCACGATTTTGATAGCTGCAAATAGATTGATCGCTAATTATATTGGTGTAGATGATATTATTAATCCCAATATTTTGTCATTACTAATGTGGGTTGGGTCAGTGACATATTTTTTGACGATGTATTGGTATACACGCAAAATACTTGTCTTGTTTGCAAGCATTGCTTTTATTATTCCTCTCGTGATGGATGCTTATCAAGTATTCAGAATATTTGCAGATGCTGTAAGTGGGGTTTAGCGATGAAAAATAAGAAAAGCAAAAGTCTCGATTTAATTCTTTATAATCGTTTGAAAGAAACCCGAGCGGAGCAAAAGTTATCACAAGGCGCCTTGGCGGAAATGGTTGGTGTGTCTCGGAATACGATTAGCTCCATTGAAACGGGACAGTTTAACCCGACTGCGAAGCTAGCCCTCATTTTATGTATTGCATTGGATAAGAAATTCGAAGAACTATTTTATTTTGATAAATTTAGAAATTGAGTAGGGATAATCGATTTTTTCGAAAAAATGACTGCTGAAGGGTTTAAAAAGCTGGTGAGAAATGTTATAATATTGTAGGGTGATTTAGAATTTTTTAAACGAAACCATTTGTTTGCACTTATCAATTTTTGCATGATAGGCGTTTTCATGGAATGAATTTTGTCAATTCACAAAGGATTTTGCTTCATTTTTGCGTATATCTAAGTGTAGGGATATTTTCCTACATCAAAAAAGATATCGGAGATGATGTACGATGGTAGAAAAAAATAATGTAAAAACAATTGACGATTTAACCTTTGGAGATGAATATTTATTTGAAGAAGTGATGCAGAATAAAGAGCTTTGCAAACAATTCATAGAAATTTTTTTAGAAATCCCCAATATTACAGAAATTGAATACATCAGTGCTGAGAAAAGTTATAAAGATTCCTATTGGTCAAAAGGTGTCAGATTTGACATTTATGTGAAAGGGCAGGATGGGGTTGCTTATGTGGTAGAATTACAGCGTGAAGACACGAAAGAAATTGACAAAAGATTCAGATACTATCAGTCTGTGGTGGATTCTAAACTGTTGCCTAAGGGAAAGAAGCACACATATAAAAATTTGAAAGATAGTTATATTATTTTCATTTCTCGCGAAGATCTTTACGGAAAAGGTCGCTACCGTTATTCATTTCGTAATATTTGTGAGGAAGATACAGATTTAAAGTTAGATGATGGTGCCTATAAGATCGTCTTTAATGCTAAAGGCAATCATGGCGATGTGAGTGAGGATGTAAAGGCATTTTTAAAAGCTATTGAGGGGATGGAAAGTGATAATTCATTTGTAAAAAGATTTGAAGCCTTTGCTGAGGAAGTTAAAGCAGATGAGACATGGAGGAAGCGTTATATGCAAAGTTTATTAAGAGATCAAGATAAATTTGATGCTGGCGTGGAACGGGGGATAGAACAGGGTAAAATTGAAATAGTGAGAAATCTTTTAGCGACAAATGTTTCAAAGGAGATCATTGCAAATGCTTCGGGATTGACCCTTGAAGAAGTAGAGGCGCTAGCCAAGGAAATAGAATTGGATTGAATCAAAGAATAGAATCTTGGAAACACTGATGAAGTTAGTCAGTGTTTTTTTATGGAATCATGAGATGAATTGGTGTCAGTGAATCAAAAATTTTCAACTAATCTGTTGACTTTTTGGAGGTGTGCTGGTACAATATATATTGTGCTTGTTCAATATGTACAATGATTCGAATAGGAGGGACTGTTTATGCATTCTGATTATTTTATGCGGCAAATTCAAATTCTAACAAATGTTGTGGCTTATCATTTAGGAAAGGAACAAATCGTCCACGAAGTTGCAGATCCTTATCGAAATGAAGCAAGTAATGAATTATATCAATTGCTTATGGGATTACTGGCGGATGGGAAAATTAATGAAGCTGAGAATTTACTTTTTGATGCAGTTGAGCAGGGCAGTATTGATGAGGAAGATGCTTTTAATCTCGCTTTTGACTTTTACTTAAAGGTGAATGCATATAACGATGAGTATTTAGAATTGTGTGATTTTTCAAGGGCAGAAGCTGATGCAGGATGGGCGGATATTACGAGTTTGTTGCATCCCACACATAAAATTTAAGGTGGTTAAGATAATGATTCTAATTCCACTAGTTACTATTATTTTGGATCAGATAACGAAGCAATTAGTAACTAGAACGATGGAACTTGGAGAATCCATTCCAGTAATTAATAATTTTTTATATATTACCTATTATCGAAATGCTGGCGCTGCATTTGGAATTTTGCAAGAACAGATGTTACTTTTTCATATTGCGACATGTATTGCCATTGTCGTTATTATTTTTGTCTTAATACGGTTAGATATTGAGAATGAAAAAGTCTTAGTGATTGCTCTTACTTTATTTTTAGGTGGTATCATCGGAAATTTTATCGATCGGGTAATTTATCAAAATGTGATTGATTTTGTCCACACAGTTTGGTGGGGGTGGAGTTTTGCGATTTTTAATGTGGCAGATAGTGCGATGGTTATTGCTGTAGGATTAATGCTATTTGATGTTTTAATTTTGGAGCGGAGACGAAACAAAAAAGAGGTGTCATTGTGAATAAAAAAGGAAATTTAACTTATGGAAAAATCGCGATCTACATGGTGGTTTTCTTCTTGGTATGGAGTGTAAGAGAGTTAGTGATTCGACCTGTATTTTTAAACCAACTAGATGGTATCATGTTTCAAGTTGTCGAATCTGCAATAAAAATAGTTATTTGGACAGTGCCAGCTGTTTTGCTCATCAAGCATTTTAAAGCAGATATGTTGATTAGCTTGAAAGAGATGTTTACTAATCAACCACCATGGCTAATGGCGTTCGGTTATATTGCGTTAGCCGGTGCGATACCTCTAGTTAATGGTTTGTTGATGGGAGATGGTTTGCAAATTCGAGCTGACTTTGATCCTGTACGCTTAATCGGAGCAGTATTAATTGTAGGAATTACTGAAGAGTTAATTTTCAGAGGTTTCTTACTCAATGGGTTACTTAAAAAAATGAAAATGGAGTTTGCAATCGCCATAGATGCTGTGCTATTTACTCTTATTCACTACCCCGTCTGGATCTATCGTGGATTTGACCTAACGACTATTTTAACAAGCAGTATCAGTGTTGCAATTTTAAGTGTTCTGTTTGCACATTCCTTTATTAAGACAAAGAGTATCTGGGTTCCTATTATCATGCATATGATTTACAATTTATTGCTTGCAATGTTTGGTACTTGTCAATTATGCACACTATACTAAGGAGGTCTACAAGTGGAAATTATCATTAGTAGTAGTACAAAAAAGCCGATTTATGAACAGATTACCTCGCAAATTAAAGCCATGATTATGACAGGCGAATTGGAAACGGGGCAGTCTTTG
>Ga0131853_10004958_pt1 | contig 23968 bp, 19 predicted proteins | sample TergutLab28metaG_FD_92764 | JGI IMG/M metagenome (GOLD analysis project Ga0131853, IMG submission 92764) | Labiotermes labralis P1 segment gut microbial communities from Petit-Saut dam, French Guiana - Lab288 P1 (version 2) (version 2) | ecosystem: Host-associated > Arthropoda: Insects >...
ATTGAAACAATGCCTAAATGACATTAAAGATTTGTTTAACGCACAAGGGTAACACAGTTTATGCTCGAAGATTCATTTTTCGACGGTTGGATATTCTATTTACACATAATTATTGACACTACCAATCTCAACAACAAAACTGTCTCGAATCCAGCAAATCGGGTATCTTTGAGACAGTTTTTAATAATCTCAACAATAAAACTGTCTCAATTCCCTTAAATTGGGCATCTTTAAGACAGTTCAAAAGGATCAGAAAGATTTATAAAACTAATATTCAGCCAGGTAATAAGGATCTTTCTGCAAATGTGATGCAACCATGCTTCTTAACGGTTGCGCTCGCATTAAACGGGTGGTGGCATTGCCGAATTTTCCTAGTGTCAAAATGCCCTCTCCAAGTGCTTGCGGTTCTAATTTTGGAAAAGTTTCCGATCCATTTCTTGCACAATGACGATATTGCGGTGTGTGAAGGCGATAGCCCTCGTGATTGATGGTGTAATAATCTTCACGTGTTTTTGAAAGTGACCCTTCCGCGCCATCCCAATCTTCAATCCCGTGGATAAACGTATTGCGCGCAAAGTTAACACCAATCAATAAGATTTGCGCATTTCGCTCCCATAATTTATAATAAGTCCCCCCTTTTCCACAAGGCGTTTCTAACTTTTCTTCTCCCGCTATAAATTCAGCCGCTCCTTTTCCAATTGCCGCAACCGAATGCGTAGGATGTAATGAACGGTGAACATTAGGATACTTACGAAACAGTTCCGTTAATATACCAATGCAAGTTGGCGAGTGCAAAACATCCATCACTGGATTTCCTTTTTTAACATCAAGCCATGTATGCGTAGGGATAACCAATAACCCATCTTTCATATATTCCATCAACGCTTCTAAAACAGTACGCCCACGCCCATCAATTTCACCCATCGCTTTATAAGAGAGGTGTACCTTTAATGTTCCTTTCGGATCAACCCCAATTCGTGCTAAATCATTTAATAAATCTGTTTTTGTATACATCTAATCACACTCCTACTCACGATCATTTTTGCTCTGCAATGGTCACAACTTGAATAAATTGCCCTTGTTCTATTCGGGTTTCAAGAGAAATTAATGGATTTTCATGAACCAATTCTATTAAGTTCGGCAACCCTAACCCACGCCCTTCCCCTTTCGTTGAAAAGCCTATTTGTTTCAATTGATTTAAAGGCGGTATATCCAGACTACATGTATTTTGAACAATAAATTCCACATACCCTTCTCCCTTTAGCAACCCCACTGACAAAACACCTGTGCCTAATTTTTTCAACTCCTCAGTGGCATTATCTAACAAAATACCAATCATTCTCACCAATGCCACAGTGTCGATCGGAAGTTTATCAATCACTTTCGGCACTTCAAATTTAACTTCAATCTCCTCAACTTGGGCACTCATTAGTTTAACGGCCAGGATGCTTTTAACTTCCTTTATGTCAATGCGACTCAAAGGTTCTAATTGAAATTTATTTAGGATCAACCTGTCCGATGCAGGCTTCAATTTTTCAAAGTAATAAGTTTCCAGTGCTGCATAATCCTTTTCCATAATAAAGCTTTGCAGGGAAGTCAGAATGTTTTCATAATCATGTCGAAACTTTCTAATTTCAGTATATTGTTTTTCAATGGCACTGGTATAATAAAGCAGATTCACTTGCTCTTCTTCTTTTCGATGAAGTCGGTGCTTGCTTTCTAAATTTTTTGCATATAAAATGAAAGTAACAAATAAACCACTACCGACAACAACAGCAAGTGCCAAACCAACAGTAATAATAAGAAAAGAGGGCGCATCTACCACGCCAAAAATAATGGGTACAAGCATGAGAATCAAACTACCAATCACCAAGGAGGTTTGTGAAATAACTGCCAACATTTTTTGTAAATTCTCTGATTGGTTGATGTCGGAACGAAGTTGCTTAGTCAGATGCACAAATAAAATGGTGATTAACACTGATGGTATTGAGACGTTAATAATGTAAAGAATAACCATCGTTAAACTGGGATTTTCAAAGGCAGACATTAAGCGATTCTCCCAGATTAACCAAACAATCATTTCCAATAAGATCCAAACAAAAACACTAAGAGAGGATAAGATGGCGGCTTTTTTGAGGGAATAGCCTTTTTTTCTCAAGAATAAAACTAGCAATAGTTGGGGAAGCAAATAGAGAATAACAACTGAAAAAGCAAGATTAAAATAATATCGCCAAACTGATATTAGCATGTGATACAAGTAGCCAATGAGAAAAGCAGTGCCACTCGCAAAGACTAATTCTAAAAATGAAACCTTTTTGTCTTGAATCAATATTTTTACATTGATAAACATACTCAATGCACTGATGAGACCAATCATAAAATGATGCAAAATTTCCACCTCCAAAACTGATTTAGTCATATGATATCGCTTAAAAGATTATACCACTTTCCCACTGAAAAAGCTATCAATATCTCATTAATTTTTAGTATGATACGATCGTATACAAAAAACTTCCAACCATCGGCCTCTAGCTCCTTAGTTGGAAGTTAAAACATTCATGTATGAATCATTTATTCCCGATGAAGTTAGGAAAATCTATTTAATCTTGTTCTCAAAAAAGCAATTGTTTCTCTAATAACAGCTATGACATTTGGTCGACTTGGAGGAGTAGATGATTCTGGTGTTGTCGGCTGTGTTAGAACAACTGTTTCTTCCGTTGGTTCAGTTGGCTCTGTCGGATCCGCTGGAATTGTTGGTTCAGTTGGTTTCGTTGGTTCTGTTGGAGGTTCTGTTGGATCTTGCGTATCTGCTTCAAAAATGGCAACGATGGTAATGCTCGCATATTCTGAATCCAAATGAGGTATTGTGAAAGTTGTGGATGAAGCAGTTGCATCAACAAAATCTACCGAGGCTATAGTACTTCCAGGTCCAACCACCCAATGTGAAAAACGATAGCCTTCTCGCTCATTTGCGATTATTTCCACTGTAGAGCCCATTCCATATAACCCAGATGGCTTTTCATTGGTTATTGTTCCATCACGAACATCAAGCAAAACTCTGCTGATAAATACGGCTCTTGCCTCAACATCGTTTGCTGGCATCACAAATGAGACAGTGTTCCCTAGGTCATCAGAGCTTAGTTCTACTTCTGAATTCATTACCCAATGGCTAAATACTGTCCAGCCAATTGTTGGAAGGCTACGAAGTGTTACAATATCGCCTGGTGAAAAATCTCTCGAAGTTTCGTAAGGCATGTCATCTATTAAAATTTCAGCTCCTATGGCAGTCACGGTGTAAGTAGAAATTGGATCATTATTGTCGTTGCCAAATCCATCTTCGATCGGGATAAATACCGCTGTAATAATAAGATCTCCTAATGATCTAAAAAAGTCAGGGGCAGGAAAATTTGTTGTTGATGATCTTGGATTTTCAAAATTTATTGGAACCCATCTGCCATCTCGGAGGTTAGCTTCCCAGTGTGAAAAAGTATAGCCTGGCTGTGGTGCATTGGCAGTAATTTCCACTCTAGTTCCTACAGAAACGCTATTAAGGCGATTGCCTCCTTCAACAAATGTTCCACCCTCAATCTCAATATCAACTGTATTAGTCAATACAGCAGTTATTTCCACATGATAGGCTGGCATAATAAATTCATTTGTGCTGATAAATTCTACTGCTGGTGTCGTTTCCCAATGACTAAATCTGAGTGCACCGAATGCATCTGTTTCGGGATGATGGTTAAGTCTTACAATCTCACCAGGGTAAAAATGTGCATTCCTTACCATATTGTGCAGTCCATTCGCATCCATAGCCCATTGGAAATAACCGCCGAATCTTATAAATGCTGTGAATTGTCTTTGTTGTCCACTGTCAATAGGTACAAAATTGGCAGTAATGGTGAAATCGTTGAATGCACCACCAAAGCTTGGTACCATCACAGTCGTTGTTGGTGCAGTATCATCCGCTATGACGAAGGTGAGATCGTTACTTGCCCAATCGGAAAAATTGCTGCTCCAGTGTGAAAACTGGTAGCCTGCTGGTGGTGTGTCTGCTACAAGTGTTGCATCAGTTCTTGATTCAAAAACACCAGATGTCACACCATTAATTGTTCCACCTTGCACCGTAACACTTGCTCCAACAATATGCATCACGTGTAAGTCTACATCATGGGCTGGCATAATGAATGTTTCATGATCGATAAACGTTACTGCTGGCGTTGCATCTACTTGAAGCCAAACATGACCAAGCCCTTGAATTCCCCTGACTCGTAAAGTTTCTCCAGGTGCAAAATCCCATGAACCAGCTTCAACCCATTGGCCATTTTCGTTCAAGACCATGATTCCTGCCCAATCACCGCCATTGACTACTGTTACCGTATAGCGGGATTCACTGTTTGCAGTTTGCCCTGCTTCACTGTCACCAGCAACTACAATTGTTGGTATAAGTATTTGTGAAATAAGTAGTACAGCAAGCAGTATCGCTGTTATTTTTTTAAACATTTTTCCACTTCCTTTCGTTTTTTTACAATAAAATTATACTATGAATGAAAAGCATATACAATCCGTTTCCCCCTCGTTTAACCTAGGTTTGTCAGATTTTCTCCTAACTGATTAGGGGATAATTGTTTTTAGACGGTAAAAGTCACAAATATCGTCACGATGAAGTTGTAAAACATATGCATCGCAACGGGAACTAGAAGATTCTTCGTTTTAAGGAGTGAATGTGAGAGGGTGATGCTGAAGAATATACTGAAAACACTGTTTATCAAAATGGTCGTTAAACCAAATCCAAGGTAAATCCAGATGGGATAGTGAATGAAAGCAAACAAAACAGCATCTATCGCCATTGCAAATATTTTATTCATTTTTTTCAATAAGCTGTTTAGAATGAAACCCCGAAAAACAAGTTCTTCTGTAATCCCTGCAACTAGCACTGGTGCGATTAACATTATAAGGGTAAAATCTTCTCTTATGCGCAATCCTTCTCCTGAGGCGATAGCAACGGAAAATGCAATGATTCCGATAAAAAGCAAGTAACAAAGCGTTATTGCCCATGATGGTTTATTCGTAAACATCTCCTTTAAATCAACCCATACCTCTTTTTCGAAACGCTTAAGCATCCAAATTGTCGGGCAGATCCATACTAGGATCTTCGTTCCAGAATCTATCATTTCAAACCACAAATCATTTAGCTGGTTTAAGAATACAGGTCGAATAATGAGCCGTTGGATGCTCCATACAATAAAAAGAGTTAATACAAAAATAGCTATTTTTCCATAAGTCAAACGTCTCTTTTCACTCATAAAATGCTCCTAAAAATGACTGAATTAAAATTTCCAACCACAGAGACCTAGTGTAAGTGTAGTTGGAAATTCAAAATATAGTTATTGAGCTAATGCTATGGGGGTGTGCATCTTCAGCACTTTGTTCCAGTAAGATTAATAATCTGTGAACTAAATTTTTTTGAATCTTCCTGTAAACAAGAAGCTAGAAGAAAAGCTCCCGCCATGTCATTTGCATCTAATTTTTAACTATTCAGCATCTAGTATTGGTAATGGACCAATCGAGATACCAAAGAGTCTATGGAAAAATGCAATTACAAAATCAAACACATCTTCCACCTCCTCTTTACAAAATATATATAAGTAAAATTATATCATGGGAATTAAGTAAGAACAATCCGTTTCCCCCTCGTTTAAACCCAGTTTGTCAGATTTTTCTCTGTGAAACTAAAGTTTTTTACCCCAGTTGAAATTTTGATCTCTAGTTGTGGACTTTTGATCTCTATTTGTTGACCTTTGACTATACTATCAATATTTAATAGTTATAAAATTACCAGAAACGGAATGAATCACGAAATCGACGTAAACATTCGTCACGACCAGTTCCAGTTGCACACATTATAGGCTGTGTGTTTGACAAAAAAAAGTATAAGATATTACCAAACATTTTCTTTCACCTCCTAAAAAAATTTTAAGCGAATTGAATGAAAACAATCCGTTTCTCCCTCGTTTAAACCCACTTTGTCAGATTTTTCTCTGTGAAACTAAAGTTTTTACCCAGTTAAAATTTCGATCTCTAGTTGTGGACTTTTGATCATACAAATTATTTTAAAACTTAGTGTTACACCTTATTCTGGCGATGAAGCTTCTCTAAAAATAAAAGCAAAAAAGATATCTCTAATCTTGAAAAGGTTATCAAAGAAATTGTCAAGCATCATGTTCACCTCCTTTTTAAAATATCTATCTGACTAACGCCACGGTGGCGTAGGGCGAGTATCACAAGCACCAGGGATGCATTGAAGAAATAAATATGCAAACATTTCAGCCGCAAAACGTATAACATCAAACATTATTTTCACCTCCTATCAGTTTGTTACACAGTTATTATCGAAATGTCGGCAAAAGACTTAAAACCCATCCAAATGTACACCAGGCTAATTGACCTAGAGTTAATGATTCATTCCCGGTAGTACCACCAGGGACTTGACAACCTGAAAACATACTTTTCACCTCCATCTTTTTTGAAAATATTGCCAGTACAATTATATCATTAAACTAGACCATGTGCGCATTTCTGCACTACTTGAAGGTTTTTCTGCGAAAAGTGTTATAATTCTACCTTTCACATGACAGTTTGCGATCGAAAACTGTACTTTCGTCAAAGAAAAACAAGATTAATTAAAAATTCCAACCGTGAATTTTTTAGTTTCTCAGTTGGAATTTTAACTTAAACATTAGCTTGTGAGCCTTTGATTATTTACTATCGAAAGGGATAACTTAACTTGTAATGGCGCAGTATTACTGTTTTTAAGTTATTTTCGCTTGTTCTTAATCACCAGTGTTGAACCAGCAGTAACAAATGACATACCCGCTCCCATTAATGCTGTATTGATGGCAGCACCTGTTTGAGGTAATAATTCTGGCGTGCTTGATGCTTCTGTAGCAGTTGTCGATGTGGTTGTGAAAGCTGTTGGAGCTTCTGTGGCAGCTGTTGGTGCTACAGTTGGTGGTGTGGTCGGCGCATCCGTTGGTGGCGTGGTTGGTGCATCTGTTGGTGGCGTAGTCGGCGCATCCGTTGGTGGTGTGGTTGGTGCATCTGTTGGTGGCGTAGTCGGTGCGTCTGTTGGTGGCTCTGTGGCTCTTTCGCCAGGGAAACACCATGCTGAACCTGGTTCTCCTGGAACATTTGAAGGTAATGATACGTTTGCAGTTGGATGCCATGGAATACATTCAGGTATGTATGGTGCTGTTGGTGCAGGTGGGACACACCAGTCTGTTCCTGGAATAAGTACATTCGCTGGACCGCCTGGAACTCTTCCTACATATGGCGTACAGTTAAGCCTACGTGATTCTGGTAGTTCTAACATGTCAGAATATTCAACATTATCAATATCAGAGTATTCAAAATCGTCATTATAGTCCAAACCATCGTTGGCTGAATCAGTTGCATTTGCAACGGTGAATGTTGCGAATGGTAAAGTAAGTGCTAAAGCAAGTATTAGCATTGAACATTTTTTAAACATTTTCTCACCTCCTCTTCATCTATAATTGTAGTAGGCATCTATTATAGCATCATTTTTATCTCTCTGCGCATTTTGTCGCTAACTTGATGATTTCATGCGAAAAGTGTTATAATTCTGCGATTTAAGTTACAGTTTTCGATCGAAAATTGTTATGTTTCTTTTTTTGCGATTAAAAAGACGAGAGTCTTTCTTCTCTCGCCTTTGGGCTAATCGTCAACTTCTAACTCTGTCATCACGCGTTTTAATAGTTTTAAGCCTCGCACAGATGCGAAACATTTTTCACCGTTATTCATCTCTATCATTCTGTTCTTGTTGTCAATATGTTTAATATTTAGAACATTAACGGTGTAAGATGTGTGTACACGAACGAAATGATTACTGGCATTTTCAATGTCTTTCATAAAACCGGAAAATTCAACTTGTCCATTTTTTAAGTGTAGTGCCAGTTTGCGAGAAGCAATTGAGGTAAAAAACATAATGTCTTCTATTTGATAAATATGGACTTTTCCAGCAATTTTGACTTTGAATAATGTATTTTGTGATGGCAGCTCCTGTTCAGTTAGGTAACGTCCGTAGGCTTCTTTTACACAAATGGTAGCGCGCCTTGCTACGTCTTCAAATTCTGGTCCTTTTACGATGTAATCCATGGCTTCAATATGATGGAAGAAGGTTAAGTGCATCATTTCACCGTGAGTTGTGATGAAGACAATTTTTCCGGTAAGATCTAGTTTTCTAATTTCAATGGCCAAGTCAATTCCATTTGTGTCACATCCAAGGTCGATATCCAAAAAATATAATCCTGTCGTTTTAGGATTTTCTTTTAAGTAAGTGACAATTTCTTGCGGTTTTCCAGTGGCAAGAGCAAGCTTTACTTCAATGTCCTCCATCAGAATATATTTTTCAATTTTTTCTTTTAACTGACTTCTTTGCCGCTCGTCATCCTCACAAATAAATATTTCTAACATCTTCTTTACTCCTCCTTTCGCAATGGTCTAATTTTTTTATTTCCAACCATTGTATCATAGTTGTCTGTAAAATGCAAAAGGGGCAATTTATTAGTAAGTAGATTTTTCATATGTTTGTTGTGTAAAATATTGCTGATAAAATCGTACATTATAGAAAACACCTTTCATAGTTGACTCTTTATTTTATAAACCCCTTTGAAGCCAGATATTTCATCAAGGGTTTACTTATTTTTAAAATCGCTTGCTTTTTTTATCATTATTGTGTAAAATAACAAGTATATTTACATTATTTTGACAGTATAAATAAAGTGAAGTAGGTGGTCATATGAAAGTTATAATCGCAGATGATGAGCAAAAAATTTGTGCCTTAATTAATCACCTTGCAGATTGGGATGCTTTAAATATGGAGGTTATTGCATTCGCCCATGACGGCTATGAAGCCATTAAGCTCGTAGAAGAGTTAAAGCCTGATGTATTGATTACTGATATTCGTATGCCTGGCTATAATGGGTTGGAAGTCATCAAAAAAATTAAATCAAAACTTCCAAATATCCAATTTATTATTATTAGTGGCGTTAAAGAGTTCGAATACGCAAAAGAAGCCCTTCATTACGGCGTTGTAAACTATCTTCTAAAACCAGTTAATGAAAAAGAGCTCATGCATACTTTGAAAAAAATTAAAGAACGCCATCATGAACAAAATAATCAGATCAATACGCAACAAAAACTGGAACAAATGAATAAGGAAAATCAAAGGCGAACTAGAAAAGCTTGGCTTGATCAGTATCTTTTTTCAAAGGATAAGCTCAATTTTTTTCCATCAATTGAGCTACTCAACAAAGAATACGGCTATCATTTCCAACCAGGACATTTTCAAATTGCCACATTGAAAATAGACGGTCTTCCTAGTGATGAATTGAGTAATAACCATTTTGCCAATAAAGTCGAGTGGTTACTTCGTACTCATTTGCAAAACTGTTATGATTTTGAACACATTTTTTGTAATGGTCGATTTGTTATGCTTCTAAATTATTCCATTACATATTCACGAATAAGAGATGACTTGCACACTATTCTAGAGGAGTTTCTTCAAGAAAAGGATATTTTCAAAGGTTGTTCTGTCACGATTTCTTTAGGCACATCTGATACGTGCATCGGACAGCTTTCAAAGTCAAAAAGAAGCTCAGACTGGGCACTCGCACAAAGAATCATTCGTGGCACAAATCAAATCATAACGGAAAACGAATACGAGGATTACGCCCATACATTCCTTATTGACACCTTCAATAAGAACTTTTTACGTGCCATTGAATTTAATGAAGTTACTGAAATTTCAGCTTTACTTGCACAATTCGAAAAGAATCTTTTGGCACAACCTTCTATTACAGGCGTTACCATTTTAAAAATCTGTCGAGAAATCTTTGAGTTGTATATATTTGCACTAAAAAAATTCCAGATTTTGCTTCCAGATTTCGAACAACTAACGCATTCTTTTATTTTAGAACTTGATAATTTCGGCAATGCGCGGGATATGTTCCAACATCTGACAGATCATATTCTCACCTCTTTTTCGCAAATAATCAATGAAAAAAACAACCGCGATTCACAACCTATTGCCTTAGCAAAACAGTATATTTCAAAAAACTTTACACATCCTATTACGCTAGAAATAATTAGCAATGAGGTTGGTTTTAGTCCAGCGTATTTTAGTACGCTCTTCAAAAGTAAAACAGGAGAAAACTTTTCAGATTATTTATTTAATATCCGAATGGAAGAGGCAAAGCGTCAACTACGGGAAACACAAAATACCGTTTCAATCATTTGTACAAATGTAGGTTATTCTGACATCAAGCATTTTACAAAAGGCTTCAAAAAGCATACGGGTCTAAAACCTAAAGAATACCGCAATCTATACGCTTAGGAGGATATATGAAGCAGATCGTTAAATATTTCATTGTTTTTATGACTGTCCTACTCATCCTTGAATTGGTAGGATTCATTAGCATCTCTTTAGTAGAATCTCAGCCAATGCTGATGGCCTTATCCTTAGTGAGGCTTTTTACTATTTGCTTTTTTAGCATTTCGATTTTTGTGAGCCTCAAGCATTCAAAACAAGATGTGCAAGACATTAAAGCGTCCACTTCTCCTCCTCTTACATCTGCAATCCCTGATGATGTCCGTATTAAACAATCAGAATACTTGGCACTCCAATCTCAAATTAATCCCCATTTTCTTTATAATACCCTTGAGGGTTTTAGAAGTGAAGCACTTTTAGGTGACGTTGTTACAGTGGCCAAGATGGCGGAGCTACTTGCAAAATTTTTTCGCTACAACATTTCCAACTTAGAGCAAATGGTGACCATTGAAGATGAACTCAAAAACATCCAAAATTATTTTAAAATTCAGCAATTTCGATTTGAGAATCGATTAGAATTGGAGTTAATTTTTGATGGTGATGAGGCATTGATCAAATCCTGTTTAACCCCAAAATTAATCCTTCAACCTATTGTTGAAAATGCCATTCACCACGGGATTGAACCCTTGCTAGGAAAAGGTAAAATTACGATTCGGCTTATGATGTATACAGATCGTCTTTTGCTTATTATTTCAGATAACGGTGTTGGCATTGAAACGCGTCAGCTCAATCTTTTAAATGAAGCCATCCATCAATCAAATTTCGATGAATTCATTCAAGCAACAACAGAGTCTGGCATTGGCATCTCAAATGTCAACAAACGCATTCAACTTTTATTCGGATTGGAATACGGTTTATCTTTTTATAGCAAAACCAACGTTGGAACAGATGTTGAAATTGCACTTCCAGTTAAGTTGAGGGAATTAAAATGAAGGATATATTACTAAGATTAAGTCATGTTAGCACCGTTAAAAATGGCGTTGTTGGTTTAAATAAATTCTCTTTTTTAATTGCAACTGGGGAAATCATTGGTATCGCCACGATCAATCAACAAGGCATTGAAGATTTTCTGGATATCATTCTCCACCAACAACCTGCTCATTCTGGATGTATTTTCTTTTCAAATCATTTAAGCGACATCAAAAGAAGAAATCGAACATCCATTGTTGACCGTCGGATTCGCCTTGTTCAAGGTGTAAGTGTAACAGAGAATTTATTTATTTTTAGAGAAAATTTCAAAAGTTTTTACCTCAATCATGGCTTGCTCGAAAAAGAAGCAACCAAATTACTAAAGGCTTATGACATTCCTATTTCTGCACAAGTAAACACAAAAAACCTCACCACCTTACAACGTCTTCAAATTGAATTGTTAAAAGAGCTACTCTCAGGTAGAAAGCTTCTTATTTTGCGGGATTTTGGCGATTTGCTTTCCCATTCCGATTTAATGACCCTGTCAATGTTAATCAAAAAAATGGCCTCTGAGGGTGTTGCTTTTCTTTATGTTGGCAGTTATCCAGATGACTTTTTTCATCACTGTCACCACATGGCAGTGTATGATGAGGGCAAAATTCAAAAAATTTTTTATGCCAATGAAATGAATGAGACAGCTTTGAATCTTCTCCCTTATCAAAAGTCAACTTTCATTCATAAATCGAGTCCTACTGAATGTGAGCCAGCCATATTAGAATTAAACTTTTACCAAAACCAGCAGGCGATTCTTTCATCTATTAAAATTTCTAAAGGAGAATGTTTAACCATTTTAGACAGAGATCAACTCTCAGCCACTTCCCTTTTGAACCAACTGACAAAAAAAAGGAATCGCGATTTGAATACATACTGGACAGTTGACTTTTTGCAAAATAAAGCTGAGTCAAATCTATTTTTCATTCCTGAAAATGCCATTCAAACAGCACTTTTTCATGACTGTTCCTACATGTTTAACTTTTGCTTTCTACTGGATATTAAACTTAAAAAGAGTGTTTTTTCATCTCGGATGCTTGGAAGCATTAAAAAAGAGTTTAAGGATGAAATTGGTCATCGAGGAAAATTAACCAATATCAAAAATCTAGACAAATATGAACTTTTAAACTTGGTTTATTACCGTGTCTTACTCCTGTGTCCAACGGTTGTTTTTATTTTCCAACCATTTGTACAAATTGACATGGAATTGCAGATTCATACCCTTACCTTGATCGAAAAATTAAAACAAAGAGGCATTACAGTTGTCATCTTAACTTCTTCTCTCATTAATTCGGAGTATACCGTCGGTTCAATTGTTCATTTGAAAGACGCTATCAACTAAATTTCTTCAATGATCAGCAAAAAAACGAAAAATTCCCCCCCTAATTAAAAAGAAAGCACTCTTTTTTAGGGGGGGAATTTATGCTATAATATGCTTAAGATGTTTTGGAAATGTTTTCCGTTTTCGAGGGAGTTTTTAAACGGATGGTGCATGATAAACATCTTTCGAGGAAATTTTACTCGATATCTAAAAAAAGAGGCTAACAACCTTAAAAAAAGGAGGTCAGAGAATGACAGAGTATCTTTTAAAGATGGAAAATATTTCAAAAATTTTTCCTGGTGTAAAAGCACTCAACCAAGTTGGTTTAAAAATCGAAAAAGGAGAAATACACGCCCTGCTGGGTGAAAATGGTGCAGGAAAGTCAACACTCATGAAGATTTTAGGCGGTATTCACAAGCCAGACGAAGGCGACATTTATTTTGCTGGTGAAAAGATTAATGATATTACCCCTGATATTTCCAAACGATTGGGAATCGGTTTTGTTCATCAAGAATTAAATCTCGCTGAAGATCTCAGCGTTGCTGAAAATATTTTTATGGGAAGATTGCCCGAAAAAGGCTTAGGTATTATTGATTACAAAAAATTACATGAAGATGCAACACAAGTGCTTAATGATTTAGAAACATCATTTACATCTAAAGTGTTAGTTTCAAATTTGACAACAGCCAATAAGCAATTGGTTGAAATTGCCAAAGCGATTAGTCTGGATGCACAGGTAATTATCTTTGATGAACCAACCACATCGCTTTCTGATAAAGATGTTGAAAATTTATTTAAAATTATTCGTCGTCTACAAAAAAAGGGTGTGGCAAGTATTTATGTGTCCCATCGAATGAATGAGATTTTTGAAATTTGCGAAAAAGCCACCGTCCTACGTGATGGGTGTTATATTGATACGGTTGATTTAAAAGATGTAGATATTAACCAAATTATCAAAATGATTGTAGGTCGTGAATTATCTGATTTTTATCCAGAAAAGTCGGCAACCATTAAAGAGGTTTTTTTAGAAGTAGCAGATTTATCAGATTCCAATGGTAAAGTCAAAAATATTTCTTTTCACGCACGAAAAGGAGAGATTTTAGGTTTTTCAGGATTGGTGGGGGCAGGACGCACAGAGGTGATGCGACTTCTCTTTGGTGCCGATCCTTCTCAGAGTGGTGTCATTAAGATTGATGGCAAAATCGTTAATATTAGCTCTCCAGTAGCGGCAATTAATAGTGGCATTTGTCTTTTAACTGAAGATCGAAAGCATCAAGGTTTAGCCCTAGGGATGTCTGTTTTGGACAACATTAACTTGACCCAACTAGATACCTTTGTTTTGAATAAAAAGAAAATGACCGATGTGGCAAAGAAGTATAAGGAATCATTAAAGATTAAAGTTCATAATGTTGCTCAAGCTGCTTCCTCACTTTCAGGCGGAAATCAACAAAAAATTGTTTTAGGAAAATGGTTAAACAAAGATGCATCTATTTTCATTTTTGATGAACCGACTAAAGGAATTGATGTAGGGGCAAAAACCGAAATTTATGAAATCATTAACGACCTTGCTAAAAAAGGTAAAACCATTATTGTGATTTCTTCTGAAATTCCAGAGCTTCTAGGCATCGCCGATCGCATCTATGTCATGTGTGAAGGTCGCATAACTGGCGAACTTAGTCGAGAGGATGCAAATCCAGAAAGTATCATGGAATTGTCAATTTTAGGAGGTTCGTAACATGCTAAAAGAAAAATTCAAATTTTCCATCTTAGATTATTCCATTTACGTGGTTTTAATCGGCTTAATCGTTTATTTTTCATTGGCTTCCAGTGTGTTTTTAAGTCCAGCTAACATTGGAAACTTTTTCTCACAAATCCCTGCTGTTGGTATTTTGACACTTGCGCTAACGATGGTACTCATTACCGGTTGTGTTGATTTATCCATTGCCTCTAATCTAGCTTTTTCTGGTACCATTGCGGTGATGATGTCCTCTAGCGGTGTCCCAGCATTTATTGTGATTCCAGTTACCTTGGTTGCAGGTGCTTTGTGGGGACTTGTAAATGGCTTTTTTATTACAAAGTTTAAAATTGCACCTTTTATTTTGACCTTAGGAACAAGTTACATCATTCGTGGGCTTATTTTATTTATGACCAATGGTGTAAATGTTGCAGGTGCGCCAGAATGGTTTTTCAGATTATCAAATACTCGTTTCTTCGGTGGTATCTTTTCAAGTAATACAGTCGTCTTTGTTATTCTTATCTTTATTTTTAGCTTTATTATGAAGAAGACAAGATTTGGACGCTACTGTTATGCTGTGGGAACCAATACTGAAGCTGCTAGGTTATCTGGGATAAAAACTGATTTACATGTGATCAAAGTTTATATGTTAGCTGGTTCAATGGCTGCTTTAGCTGGGATGTTGGTCATGTCTAATTTAAATGTTGGTGCCCCATCAGAGGGTGTTGGGATGGATTTAATTGCATTAGCTGCAACCATTATCGGTGGTAGTAAGTTCGGTGGTGGTATTGGAACAATCGGTGGTGCAGTCGCAGGGGTTTTTACCATCCAAATCTTCTCTAATGGCTTGGCCATTCTTGGTGTTAATACCTTTTTACAGGGGGTTGTAACTGGTTTAATTATCGTTGCAGCTGTTACACTGGACTACTTTAGAAGAAATCAGAAAGCGACATCATAGTATAATGATGATAAAAGGCAATGTCAGTAACTTAAGAAAAGCTTTGTATTGAATTAAGAGTGAAAGCTATATCTTATTCTCTCAACCTGAGCGCACTACTGTTTACTGGACTTGTTGTTGGTGTTCAGAACCTGCTCCGCTTTGCTACGCAGAACCTAAACACCAACAACAAGTGTATAGAGGGATTGGTTTAAAACCTTAAGTTAATGATATTATGATAAAAGGAGATATGTAAAATGTTAAAAAATAGAAAGTTTAAATTTAGCTTATTTGCTGCTTTAATTGTTGTAGGTGCATTGGTATTGATGGCCTGTGAACAAGATTCAGCTAGAGGTGAAGGAGATACACTTTATTTCTTACCCATTAATGATACTGGTGCTTATTGGTCTGTTATGTTAGCAGGTGCACAAGCAGAAGCGTATGAGCAAGGATTCAACCTTGTCCACAGGGTTTCCCCACGTGACCATCCTCAAAGAAATGAACAGCAAGTCGGTTTTGTACGAGAAGCCATTGCAGAAAATGCACTTGCCATGTCCATTGCACCTATTGACCCAGACATGCTTGATCGTGTTGTTCAAGAGGCGGCAGATGCAGGAATTCCTGTGGTCACCTTCGATGCAGATGTTACAACGACAGCCAATCGACTTTCTTATGTGGGGACAGATAATGTCATCGCTGGTCAAGAGCTTGGAAGACGAGCAGGGCGGTATTTGTTAGATAATGGTGTGACAGAAGGGTCACTTCAGGTTGTCTTAACTTTCTTAACGCAAACAACCATGGTCTTCCGTCAAGAAGGGATTCGCGAAGGGTTTGAAGAAGTCATGGGTGATTATGCAAGTAATTTCACTTGGTTAGAGCCAATTCAAGATGAAGGTCAATCTCAGGTATCGATGTCCCAATTAGAAAGCCGAATTGTTGCAAATCCTGATTTGGCAGCAGTCTTCTCTTTAGGAGCTGAAGGTCCAACAACTGGTACCATTGAGGCATTACGCTCACAAGGAAAAGGTGGCATTATCCCTCACTTTGGATTCGATTATACGGACACTTGGTTAACAGGTGTTGAGGATGGTTTAGTTACTGGAATTGTAGCGCAAGACCCGTTTGAAATTGGTCGTCAAGTGGTTAGAACCATGATTGACATTGTCGAGGGGCGGGAAGTAGCTGATACTTATCCAATTCCTGTTACTTGGGTTTATGCCCATGAAATTGAAGCATTAGGTGTTTTGATTCAGGAAAGAATGGGTGAATAGCGAAAATTCGTAGAAAATTTCTTTTATGGCATTTTCAAGTTTAAAATGAAAGTGTCATAATTGCTGTTCCATACAATAATAGGAGGTTACATCACCATGCAAATTCAAAATCCAGTTTTAAAAGGTTTTAATCCTGACCCAAGTATTTGTCGGGTTGGGGATGATTATTATATGGCCACTTCAACTTTTGAATGGTTTCCAGGTGTTCAAATTCATCATTCAAAAGATTTGGTTAATTGGCAGCTGATTGCTCATCCACTGACGCGTACGTCACAAATTGACATGACAGGGGTTCCAAATTCTGGTGGTATCTGGGCACCAGCATTGAGTTATGCTGAGGGGCGATTCTGGTTAATTTATACAGATGTTAAGGTGAATGCGGGTCCTTGGAAAGAAGGGCATAATTATTTGGTTACAAGTGATACCATTGATGGTGAATGGAGTGAACCTATTTATTTGAATAGTTCTGGCTTCGATCCCTCTTTATTCCATGATACTGATGGGAGAAAGTATTTATTAAATATGTTATGGGATCCTCGTGTTGGGATCAATTCTTTTGCTGGGATTGCCCTTCAGGAGTATTCTGTTCCTGAGAAAAAGTTGGTTGGTGAGGTTAAAAATATCTTCACTGGTACTTGGTTAAAATTTGTAGAAGGGCCTCATGTTTATAAAAAAGATGGTTACTACTATCTTGTGACTGCTGAAGGTGCCACGGAATTTTATCATGCTGTAACAGTGGCTCGTTCTAAAAATTTAGATGGTCCTTATGAGGTTCATCCTGAAAACCCAATTTTAACAACCGCTCATGCGCCTAACCATCCTTTGCAAAAATCAGGACATGGGTCATTGGTTGAAACTGAAAATGGGGAGTGGTATTTGGCCCATTTGACCAGTCGTCCGATTTGGCCTAAGCACCCTGCTCTACTCCAGAATAGAGATATTTTCCATGGACGTGATTTTGCAACCCAGCATGTTTGGCAAAATCGTGGTTATTGTCCATTAGGTCGAGAATCGGCTTTGCAAAAATTAGAATGGCGTGATGGCTGGCCTTATGTCATCGGTTCGAAGGAAGGTAGTGTGAATGTTGATGCACCTGTTGGTGTCACTGAGGTTAAATGGGATGCCACTTATCCTGAAACGGATCAATTCAATGGGATTGGGTTAAATATTAATTTTGCAACTTTGCGGATTCCTTTTACTGAAAAAATAGGTTCTTTGACGGCAAGAAGTGAGCATTTACGCTTATATGGCAATGAATCCCTCACTTCTAAGTTCACCCAATCACTTGTGGCAAGGCGTTGGCAAAGTTTTAATTTTGAAGCTGAAACAGCAGTGGCGGTTCATCCTGTGAATGTTCAACAAGGGGCTGGGTTGGTTTGTTTTTATAACACTGACAACTGGTCAGCTCTTCAAGTTCGATGGGATGAGACCTTTGGTCGCATTATTGAGTTAACCATTGCAGATAACTTCAATTTCACTCAACCCCTTATCGATAAAACCCCGGTTCCAGAAGAGGCTGAGTATGTTTATTTTAGAGTCAACGTTGAGACGGATAGTTACTACTATTCCTACTCCTTTGATGGCTCAAATTGGACTCAAGTTGATAAGTTGTTAGATGCGACAAAGTTGTCTGATGATTATGTTAATGGTCCGCGCTTTACAGGTGCCTTTGTTGGGATGAATTGTGATGATATGAGCGGCGGGCGACTTGTGGCTGATTTCAAGTATTTTAGGTACAGTGAGTTGACCGATTGATTTGATGGTGTTGTTAGAAGCTGACTTCTTGTGGGTCAGCTTTTATCTATGGGCATTAACTTTGGTGTGATAGACCCATTTCCCCTATCAGGTGATTTTTAGTGATGGATGTGCTTTTGTATGTAAGGGTAGAAAAAGTATGATGGTTTCAGTTTCCAATAGTCAGTATTGGTTTCTAATTGCTCTTTTAGGGGCGAATTAACTCCAATGAAAATAGATGGAAAATTTATGAAATAGGTGGGTTCTTTTTTGGAAATTGTTGTTTTTTATGAAAGAAATTGTTATAATGGCAGGTAGAAAAGATATGCTTGGAGGTTGGTTTTATGAAAAAGGTTAAGTTTTACACGCCAGTTGTTACGGCGTTTAATGAGGATGGGAGTTTGGATCGTGCGGGAAATGTGGCGATTTTTGATCATTTGATGGCTGGTGGGGTTGATGGGTTGATTGTGATGGGGAGCACGGGTGAGTTTTTTTCTATGCGGGATGAGCAAAAGAAGGAGCTGATTGACTTGGTTGTGGGGCATGTGGCTGGTCGAGCGGAGGTTATTGTGGGGACGGCTTGTATGCGGGTTGATGATACTGTTGAATTGAGTAATTACGCGCTGGATGCTGGGGCTGATGGGGTGATGGTGATTAGTCCTTATTATTTTGCTTTGTCTGATGCCAGTGTTGAGGCGTTTTTCAGTGAGGTGGCTGATGGGGTGAAGGGGCGGATTTATTTGTATAATTTCCCTGCGCGTACTGGGTATGATTTGTCGCCGGAGGTTACGTTGAATTTGCTTCGTAAGCATGATAATATTGTTGGGTATAAGGACACAGTGTTTGAGGTTGGTCATACGAGGAAGTTGATGACGACTGTTTTGCCTGAGTTTCCTGATTTTGAGGTGCTGGCTGGGTTTGATGAGAATTTGTATCATGTGGCCACTGGTGGTGGGGCTGGTGCGATTGGGGGGATTTCTAATTTGTATCCTGAGATTTGTGCTGAGTATACGGCTGCTGTTAATGCTGGTGATCAGGAGGCGATTTATGCGAGTCAGCGTAAGGTTGATAAGTTGATGGATATTTATAGCATTGGGACGCCGTTTTTCCCGATCATTAAGAAAGCGATGATGTTGCGTGGTATTCCGATTAAGGATGTGTGTACGGCACCTTATTTGCCGGCGACGGATGAGCAGGTGGCTAAGGTTGTGCAATTAATGAAAGAAGTGGAGGCGATGTAGGTGGCGAAAAATTTGAGGGAATTGCTGGAAGGTCATGATGGGATTTATGCGATTCAGACGAAGGCAGATGGGCCACAGGGGAGGTTGCCTTTGACGGAGGAGATGTTGTTAAATTCTCCTGGTGGGGATTTGTTTGGGATGACCATGAATACGGGGATGGGCTGGGATGCTAGTAAGCTGCTCGGTGATGAGATTATGATTGTGTCGACAAAAGCTGGGTTGCGTGGTGAAGGAGGCAAGCCGACGGCCCTTGGGCTTCATTCTGGGCATTATGAGCTGGATATTCAGATGGAGGCTGTGGCGCGGGAGGTTGAGGCGCAGGGTGGGATTCCTTTTGCGACTTATGTGAGTGATCAGTGTGATGGGCGGAGCCAAGGGACGGTTGGGATGTTTGATTCTTTGCCTTATCGGAATGATGCTGCCATTGTGATGCGCCGGTTGATTCGATCGTTGCCTACGCGCAAAGGGGTTGTGGGGATTGCGACTTGTGATAAGGGGTTGCCTGCCATGATGATGGCTTTGGTGAGTCAGCGGGATGAACCTGCTGTTTTGGTGCCTGGTGGGGTGACGTTGCCGCCTCGTAAGGGAGAGGATTTGGCTAAGATTCAGACGTTTGGTGCTCGGTTTACCCATGGTGAGATTACTGTGGATGAGGCGGCAGAGCTTGGGTGTAAGTCTTGTGCTTCTGCTGGTGGTGGCTGTCATTTTTTAGGGACGGCTGGAACTAGTCAGGTGGTGGCTGAGGCTTTGGGGCTGGCTTTGCCTCATTCTGCCCTTGCGCCTAGTGGGCAGGTTGTGTGGGAGGAGGTTGCGCGACAGTCGGCTGTGGCTTTGGCTGGGTTGCTTGAGGCTGGGTTGACTGTGAAGGATATTGTGACGGATAAGGCGATTGAGAATGCCATGATGGTGCATGCTGCGATTGGTGGGTCGACTAATTTGTTGCTGCATATTCCTGCGATTGCCCATGCAGCTGGGCTTAAGATGCCGACGTTTGATGATTGGGTGCGGATTAATCGGATGGTGCCGCGTTTGGTGAGTGTGTTGCCCAATGGGCCTGTGAATCATCCGACTTTGCGGATGTATTTAGCAGGAGGTGCGCCTGAGGTGATGCTTCATTTGCGCCAGCTTGGGATTCTTCATGAGGATGTTATGACCGTTACTGGAAAGACTTTGAAGGAAAACCTTGATTGGTGGGAAAGTTCAGAGCGTCGGGTGAGGATGAAGGAGATTTTGTGGGAGCAAGATGGTGTGCGAGCTGATGAGGTGATTATGAGTCCTGAGCAGGCTAAAGCTCGTGGTTTGACGTCGACTGTGACGTTTCCTGTTGGGAATATTGCGCCGCTTGGGTCTGTGGTTAAGTCCACTTCTATTGACCCTTCGAAAATAGGGGCTGATGGTGTTTATCGGCATACGGGGACTGCCAAGGTGTTTACTTCTGAGCGGGATGCCATTATGGCCATTAAGGGGCATGGTGTTCAGGCGGGTGATGTGATGATTGTGATGGGGGGCGGGCCACTTGGGACTGGGATGGAGGAAACTTATCAGGTGACTTCTGCGTTGAAGCATTTGTCTTATGGGAAGGAAGTTTCTTTGATTACTGATGCGCGTTTTTCAGGAGTCTCGACTGGTGCTTGTATTGGGCATGTGGGGCCTGAGGCGTTGGCGGGTGGACCTCTTGGGAAGTTGCGGGATGGTGATGTGATTGAGATTGTGATTGATTGTGGCAATTTGTCAGGGAGCTTGAATTTTATTGGGAGTGTTGATAAGCCTTTGTCGCCTGATGATGGGGCTGATGTGCTAGCTGCACGACCTATTCATCCTGATTTGAAGCCTCATCCTATGTTGCCTGATGATACTAGGCTTTGGGCTGCTATGCAAGCGGTAAGTGGTGGAACATGGTCAGGTAGTGTTTATGATGTTGATAGGATAATTGAAGTTTTAGACGCCGGGATGCAGGCTTTATCTGAAAAAGAGACAAGTTAATGCCTCAATGTCTCAAACTGTGATGTTGATTTTTGGTTTCATATATTAAAAGTATTTGGAGGTATAACATGAAAATTCAAAACCCAATTTTAAAAGGCTTTAACCCTGACCCGGCCATTTGTCGTGTCGGAGAGGATTATTATATCGCTACTTCTACCTTTGAGTGGTTTCCAGGGGTGCAAATTCACCATTCGAAGGATTTGAAAAATTGGCAATTGATTGGTCGCCCGCTGAACAGGTTGAGTCAGTTAAATATGTATGGCAATCCTGATTCTGGTGGGGTTTGGGCACCTGCTTTGACTTATGCTGATGGGAAGTTTTGGCTTATTTATAGCGATATGAAAGTGGTGAGTGGTGCGTTTAAGGATGGTCATAATTATTTGACAACCTGTGAGACGATTGATGGTGAATGGAGCGATCCTGTTTATCTGAACTCTTCTGGCTTTGACCCGTCCCTTTTCCACGATGATGATGGTCGGAAATACCTCGTCAATATGGTGTGGGATCAACGCGTTGGGCGTCATAGTTTTTATGGGATCGATTTGCAAGAGTATTCTGTGGATGAGGAAAAGTTGATTGGTAAGCCTGTTAACATCTTCAAAGGAACCGACATTAAGTTAACAGAAGCACCCCATTTGTATAAGTGGAATGGTTATTATTATTTGATAACCGCAGAAGGCGGAACGTCGTATGCACATGCTGTTACCATTGCAAGATCAAAAAATCTTGAGGGACCTTACGAGGTGCACCCTGAAAACCCATTGTTAACATCAAGCCATGTGCCAACGCACCCGATTCAAAAATCCGGTCATGCCTCCATCGTGAATACCCACACTGATGAGTGGTACATGGTCCATTTAATGGGACGACCGATTCCTGGTGAAAAGACTGATACCAGTGGATCAGGGCGTAATTCAGAAGTAGCCGATATCTTCACAGAAGCACTCCAACGTGGCTATTGTCCACTTGGACGGGAAACGTCCATTCAGAAATTAGAGTGGCGTGACGATTGGCCATATGTCGTTGGTGGTAATGGACCATCAGAAATTATTGACGGACCTGCCATGAATGAGGTTGAATGGGCGAGAAACTATGACATCAAAGACGATTTCGACCAAGACGCGCTAAATATTCATTTCCAAACCTTGCGCATTCCTTTGGGAGAAGAAATTGCAACCTTAAAAGAACGCCCAGGGCACCTCCGTTTATACGGCCGTGAATCATTCCTATCGCCATTTACACAAGCCCATGTGGCAAGACGCTGGCAATCTTTGAACTTTGAAGCGGAGACCAAGGTCGAGTTTAATCCAACAACATTCCAGCAACTGGCAGGGTTGTCAAATTACTACAACACCATGAATTGGACATCATGCCATGTAACTTGGGATGAAGAAAAAGGCCGAGTCATCAATGTGATGACTGCTGAAAATGGGACATTTGATGAACCAATTGTTGGAAATGAAATTGCCATTCCAGCAGAGGTCGGTGCTGTTTATTTAAAAGTAAAAGTGACCGATGAAACCTACCACTATAGCTATTCATTTGATGGCCAAGATTGGACCGAAATTCCTGTTAAACTAGAAAGTTATAAGTTATCAGATGACTTTGTCACAGGTGGCGGCTTCTTCACTGGGGCTTTTGTCGGCATGCATTGCCAAGATGTAAGTGGTCAGAAATTACATGCTGACTTTGATTATTTTAGATATGAAGAATTAGACTAGTTAAGCTCTTGCAAGGAGTTGTTTGAAATGAATTCTCTATTTTATCCTAAAGTTGTTTATTTCGTAAGCAAAAATTGTACAACTGAGTGGGAACTTGTTCCACGAGAAATTGAGTTTTATAGCATGCTTTTCGTTGAAGAAGGAAGTGCAAACTATCTCATTGACGGCGAAAAATATGACGTTAAAGCGGGGGATGTTTTATGCATCAGACCTGGAAGTATCCGAGAAGCAACCACTGTCGGCATGAGGTGTATCGGCATTAACTTTATCCTTCCTAACGGTTGCGACTTCGAAATTCCTGTTTTAACAACATGGGGAGATTTCGAAAGTTTCCACCCACATTTTCAAGATTTAAAATTCGAATGGTTGGAGCAAAAAGAAGGCTTTAACTTGAAATCCAACGCTTGTTTAATGTTGATTTTACATAAACTTATCTATGAAAAGAAAGACAACTCCAAAAACATTCATGTGGAGCTGATGAAAAGATTTATGATCGACAACCACAAACAGGAATTGTCCGTTTCAATTATCGCTGATATTGTAAGTCTCAGCCCTGTTTATTGTGGTGCCTTATTCAAAAAAATTGAAATCTGTACCATCGCCGAATTCTTAACTCGTGTTCGCATTAATCGTGCGATGGTTCTATTAGAAACAGGCGAA
>Ga0131853_10004961_pt1 | contig 23955 bp, 14 predicted proteins | sample TergutLab28metaG_FD_92764 | JGI IMG/M metagenome (GOLD analysis project Ga0131853, IMG submission 92764) | Labiotermes labralis P1 segment gut microbial communities from Petit-Saut dam, French Guiana - Lab288 P1 (version 2) (version 2) | ecosystem: Host-associated > Arthropoda: Insects >...
ATTCTATTCTATTCTATTCTAACAACTCGAAAGTTATGGTGTATTACGCGTTGCCACAACCGGCTGCATTGGATCAGGGAGGGAAAAAATCGCAATTTTGTTCACGTGTGTCATAGTTGATGACACTTCACCGGAACTTCTAATTGTCGTCACCGAAGTTTCACGTGTCTCCAGCTGTCCATCTGATGATACTTGAAAAAGTTCGTTCTCGAGTTTATTAATACATTCCTACTTCAGGTGTTAGTGTTGCTGTTTTGCACAAGACGACTTACTGAAACACCATCACATCTGTTTCATTCAGATTTACCAAACAAATACCGTGCAAACGTCATTACGAGATCGCTTGCTGGTCGCCACTAGTTCCGTTAAGGTCGTCACGTGCCATATACGTGATATACGTGATATCATTGTCTGAATGCGGAACAGGCTGCAAGAAATTACTAATGTGTTAGTCATGCCTTATACTATAGAAGAATAACTGTTGATGTGTACTCAAGACAAGACAAAATCTTGGTAATATTCAGGCCCTCCATTATCATAAGAAGTAAAAATAAAATTGCAGTAAATTTGTAAAGAAACCATAACATCAATTTTATATATAATGTAGTAGAGGTTACTCATTATTTTCACTACAGTCAGTAATTATGAACAGCGTGATAAAGTTTATATTATACTAATCTGTAGCGTTAAAACAGCTGACTGTATTGTATCTTCCTGAAGACATCCGGTTTGATGACGTGTGCTATATAGATCATTCAGTTCTTTGGTCGTGTGTGAAAATAGTATTCAGTAAGAAATGTAATGTAAAAACATTCCAATTCGTAAACATTTGCCGCCTAGCAGTATGATTATGATAGATATGATATGACATGATAAGATATGTGTGTATGTTATACCTTTTCCATGTCCCGTTATATTTAGTGATGTTGCATTTTAAAGCCTCCACACTTTGTCACCACGTGTGTCCAGTAATTCAGTCACAGTGTTAATCTGCATTGTGATCAATTGCGTACCCAAGAATTTTCGTTGGGAGGAACTGACCATGATGCTATGTACAAGTTTTGTTTGATTTTAAATATATTGTTATAAAAGTAATGTCGCAAATACAAGGGTAATATAACACTGTATGCAATTGCATATATATATATATATATATATATATATATGTGTGTGTGTGTGTGTTTTATAACTCACTCACCTAGTTGAAATCACAAAGTCTGATCTTCTTAGTTGTTGTAAATTTCGTCGTTCTTATTTTATTTCACAAAATAATGTACCAGTCGTCAACCGATCTCAGTGTCCGGTTTCCACTGCAGGGTAAATCACGTAAAACGTTTAATATTATCTCCTGTACGAAATCTATGTTTTTTTAAATTTCGATTTTCTGGGGTGGGGTGGAGTGGAGTGGAGGCTGCAGCCTTCAGCTCACCCCCTTGGGTGCTGTAATTAACGATGTCCTTAAATTTTAAGATCCTTGTTACAGCTGTCGGCTGAATGTGAAATAGGTTTTCGTTTTGTATTTTTTAGTGCTTTGCTGCATCCCGTAAATTTTGTGACTGAAGTGAAGGCAATATCACGCATATTATAATAAATCCATTTATAGTTAATAATTGAAAGGACACCCCACGGTTTAGACATTTTTAATGACACGTGCTTTATTTAAAGAAGCCTTTCCAACGGCACTGCCTATACAGAGTTTGTCATATCCTGACTGACCACTGCAGAGCGGGCACCGTCATCCGTCGCTTTCCAGCAACGATGTCGTCCGCTCTACAGCAACGATAAAAAGATACTTTCTGTGTCGTAGAAAGGGGTGTTAATTTCCAGCGATGAGTTTGCAATTTTTTGCCCTGAAGCGATTACTGCCTGCTAAAAGGTAACATCCCACATCTGCATACAGGAAGAGACGAAAATATCAGCCGGGCCAGGGTTCGAGTCTCGAACCCGTAATCCCCTCGATACCGAGTAAGTTCTAGTCCACTGATTCCCGAAGGCTATAGAAGAGGAACGCAGTGTTCTGCTGATTAATTTTAATAGTACACAGTTTTTACAGAAGGTGGTGGAACCTACCATCCTTCTTCAGTAGCCAGACGGATATGAGTCGGTGTGTATTGTGGCTTGAAATTGGAGTACACGAAGTGACTTGACTAGATTTAGCGCATGTTCCTGTGAGTTCTGGACAAAATTACTTGATACACACCGAATATCTTGGAACATTAATTACAGTGTAAGACTCCCAAAACTTTACTGATTAACAGCGGTATTTCTAACACCTCATAATTTCTCTCTGGCAAATCTTGGTACTCTTGAAGTGGAGTTAAGAATTCCAGAATGTATTTAACTTCATTTTACGCCTTGCATATTAACCCTAAAGAAATCAGTTAATTAGTGCCAATTATAATAATTATGATTTCTTTCGTAGTCTGACCTCTTCTATCTACTCACTGTAGGTGTAGAAGGTTATTGTTGCACCTAATCACATTCCATGATACACAAACACACACACACACACTCGGTAGGACTTCTCTGGATGAGGGATCAGCACATCACAGATGATGATGGTGATTATGATAGTAGTGAGTTCGAAGTGCTGACTGACAAAGACAATAAATGGTGTACAAGAGTGTGGTTATTTTAAAGCAGTACGAAACAATTGCCATTTTTTGCTCCGAAAAATTTTCAAGGTCCAGCACAAAACTGACACCCAGTGATTCGCAAATAAAAACAGCAGTGCTGTCACTACTTCGCATGGTCCGGAAATCACGTGACATCAGTATTAACTTATAACGGAGGACTACTGTTATTGTGGGTGGGCCGGGTAGCTCAGTCGGTATAGCGACTGAGCTACGGGCTGGACAGTCCGGGATCGAATCCCGGTGGGGACGAGATTTTCCGCCCGTCCAGACCGGCCCTGGGGCCCACCCAGCCTCCTGTACAATGGGTACCGGGTCTTATCCCGGAGGTAAAGTGTCGGGGCGTGCTGCTGACCACTTACACCCTTCTAGTGCCGTGGTCATGGAAGAGTAGAGCTATACCTCTACCCACCCTCTGGGCCACACCGGGCCTGTAACGGCATCACTTCACCTTTTTACTGTTATTGGGGAGCCAATGCTACACCGCCGAACAGAAGGTAGGCACGAAATTTTTACTGGCTTACAGTCAGATGATTTTTGATTCCGTCTAGTCGACTCCGAAGAAAGCAGTTCTTTCCCTTCTCCCTTCTCTGGATAGCTAGGAGGCGGTCGTGGTATATGTTACTGTTAACTGGGGTTTACCGTGGGCAGGTGTTTCGATTTATTTCTGTGTCCCTCTTGGTGTTCCACGTGCTGCCCAGCGATCGTCAGGGTAGGTACGTGACAGGGTGGAAGTGAGAGTCGGGTGACGGGGAGACTCTCTCCTTCGGTTATTTAGTTTGTGTTAAGTATTGCAGTGAGTTATATTGATTTACCAGCGTAAGAGAGATATCGTTTCTGTAAGAAAGTTTTGTGATCGTGACTTTGCGATGTAAAGAATTGTTGCTTGGTTACTTGTTGGATTTTGTTTATTTGTTTTGTAAGTTCTGTTTGTGACTGTATTTAGATCCAGACATTTATGTTATATTATATAGATACATGCTGATGCACTTGGCTTTGTTACTCTGCATGTTAACTTTTCCCCCAGGAGAGTCAATGGTGCGAGACTCATCGACCCAGACAATTGATGACAAAATAAGAGTGCGAGCCCCCGGTTTCCCATCTAGTACCATTCTTTTATTTGTGTGACCCTGAGGGCTCATTACGTAACCATGAATTGACTGATCTGGGACAGTCGTCTTTGGTGCTGTTGTGAAAGACGGCAATATGTGAGTGGGGCCGATCCCAGTGTCCGTGCGGTCTAAGGCATTGTTCACACGTTCCGTTTTTGGACCGGCCGGCATGTTCCGATTGTCGCCAAAGTAGTAGAACACAGGAAAGCATACGCCTATTAACACCACCCGGTCGTTAGGCCGGCCGGGAATTTACCGGCCAGCTGCCGGGTAGCAACCAGAACTCTCCATTACTCTACCCGGTCGTCGGCCTGTAGCTGAGTCAACAGTTGTACATATGTTGCTTATAGACACGCTCACACACTCTAGTTTTTATCCGGCTGTATCAGAGCGATCACCTTCCACTGCAGTGTCAGTAGAGTACTTAAGCATTAGGGTGGGTCTACACTTGTAACGTTACCGCGTAACGTAACACCGTATCGTGACAGTGTGGACGGGACTCGTGACCGCGTAACGCATCAAAAGTTGGTTACGCAGTCACGTTACGGGCTTGTTCTGTGCGTAGTCGGTATTTGGCCGTCGCATCAAAGGTTACGGACTGAGCAAGTGTGGACGTACAACGTGACACGTCACCACCGTCCGCTCCTCTGCCCTTCCTTTCATTCCGGTTGCTTCTGTCTTGAAGATTGGTGTGAATCTGTAGTGCTGTGCGGTTTGGTGAGCGTTTTGGTAATTGTGAAATGGAGTGGAGTGAGGGAAGGGCCATAGGATTAATCGAACTTTATAAAAGAAAAGAAATAATATGGGACCCAAAGCATTTTATCAAAATTAGAAAGCAAGATGCATGGGATGAAATGGGGAAAGGAATGAACAGACACAACGATGAGTGCAAAAAGAAAATGGAGAACTTACTGTCATCTCTCCGACGGGAGAAAATGAAGATGAGGAAAAGTAATGGAACAAGAAAAGGTGAGCACTTCTAATTGAAATATTTATGTACTTTGACAATGCATATATTTTATCGTGACGTGAAACAACTGCATTCCACAAGCTGTTAGGCACACTCTTTATATGTGAGTGAAAAACTATCAGGTAAATGAAGGTCTCAGCACATATTTCAAAGAAAACACGTTTTTGTCCACTGATTTTTACAAATATTTATTTCTTTTTGAAGCCTAGACTTCATGTAATGACATGACCATAACAAATAAGTTTACTAATTAATACTTTACGTTTCTTTACAGCAAGAGATGAAGTGTATAAAAGCTCGATGTTTGCATATGAAAGCTTGGGATTTATAATGGACAAAACGAAACCGCGACAGACACTGAACACGGTAAGTAAAACTCATCACAAATTTCAGTGTTTGTGAAAGTGTTAAATAAATTTCAAGGCAACGAGGTTTTTAAAAAATGTGCCACCTTTAAGCGCAGTCATTTTGCCACTCTAATCTTCCTCCACTCAGGAAATAAGCTGCTAATTCCTCCCTTATTTCTTTCGTCTTCAAAGGTGGTTTACGTGCAATCTTTCTAGTAGGAAATAAAGAAGTAATATTTTCATTACTCATGGCTCTGCAGCTGCCTTCAATCACTCGACAGTTTTCTACATAATCAAACGTGCCTGGCGGAGTATAAATTGCTGCCCAATCAGGGCTTCCTCTTAAGAAATTGTGTAAGCAAGCAATAGTCATTGCAACGAGTTGATCTTTCTCTGGTTCCAAAAGCATAGGTTTATGAAGCACTCGGAACACTGATGACGCGAGGCCAAATACATTTTCTACAACTCTTCGGGCTCTGCAGATCCTGTAATTGAAAATTCGTTCTTTTGAGCCCTTTGGATGTTGTCCCGGATAAACTTTCATGAGATTCTCGCTTAAAGGAAAAGCTTCATCTCAAATGAAAAAGTATGGAACACTTTTTTCTCTCCCGTTTGAAGGAACCGGCTGAAGAAGACATAAGGTTTTTGTTTCTAGTTTTTTTATGTAGCTCAGTGTTCGTAAAAACACCGCTGTCAGAAATTCTTCCCTGACATCCTGCGTCGACAAACATAAAGTTGTAATTCGCATCTACTAAAGTGAAGAGTACAATACTGAAGACATTTTTGTAGTTAAAATATTCACTGGCACTGTTTCTTGGACACTGTAGCACCACATGTTTCCCGTCAACAGTCCTCATTGAATATGGGAAATTCCACAATGCTTGATACTGCTTTGCCACTGCAAGCCATTCCTGTTCTGTTTTTGGTGTCTGAAAACACATAAATTCAATTAAATGAAATGAAACCTTAAATAATGTTCCTTGCTTACTAATTCAAAACGCTGTACAAAATATTTCTTGTCATTCCAAAATGCTAATAATTTTGTTGAATATTTTTTATTTTTCTAGATACATAATGAAGGTGAGACACCAGAAGGTGGAGATATGGGTCAGTCAAAAGCCAAAGAAAGGAAATCATCTGAAATCACGAGTGAATCCCTACCCACGCAGCCACCAAGAAAGAAAAAGAAGACGGAAGATCAGCGTCTTGAAAAAGCGTTTGAATTGTTAACCGCTTGTTCAAACCAAACTATAAATGACGTGTCAACATTTTGGCAATATGATGGCCGCAAAATTAAGGAATTATAATGAAACGGTGCGATGTTTCATTCAAAATGAAATTTTGAACGTATTCTTAAATTCAAATAGGGGGCTTTTTGAACGCTATCATCACACCCATCTCCAGCCATTCAACCTACCTCAAGCCCACTTCCCAAGTGGTCCATCTAAAATGTACCCTCAAAGTATCAATCCTCCTCCACACACTTCTCTTTCATCCCTCTGTTCTCAAAACCCTTCTCCGTTATGTTCTGGAAACATTTCTTCGTCACCAATCAGTCAGTACAATAACTCAATTGTGCCTCACACTTTTCCCACAGAAAGCATTTCGCCAGCTACGACATTTTCAGAAGAAAATATTAATACACAGGTGTTTGTAGAATAATTTGACCTGTTTTTTAATTTAAGTGTTTCTGTAAAATTTGTGTTTAATTAAAAGTTCTGATTACAATCTTATTTTAAACTTCTTTCATGAACCACAAATAATAGTATTTGTCTTAGCTATAAGTAATCCTTCAATTTTTCAAAATGAGCTTCACACCCTTCCGGCACGATACAACTGATTGCTTGCTTGGAAGTTTTTAAGAGGTGCTGCAGGCTAACGTACGAATCACCACTTGCCAAGAAACGTAGCGTCAGTGCCAAGCTTTCTTGAACAGAAATGGCTTTCCTGAATGCTGTGTCCTTTTCCGAGATTTTTTCTCCAATCAGATTAATTAAAAATTCAAATTCACTGGGAGACATTCTGGTGAAATTCTTATATAACACACTGGCCGGCTGAAAATTCAAGTCGGCCAACAAACATGAACCGCTGTACACTTCCCTGCTTGTGTACAGTTGCCTCTGCCACCACCGCCCCTCTTTTTTCTTTTTCTTTAGAGCATAATATATATATAAATGTACGAAGCCGCTGCTAGCTGCAAAGACATCGCTCGGGGTCCCGTAACAAACTGGGAACCCCGCGATGTAAGGCTCGCAGGATACGGTTACGCCGTGAGACACGGGATGAAAGTTCAGCTGTTAACTTCGTATCGTGTCAGTCACTTGCAACGTTACGGCGTTACGGTACGTGGTAACGTTACAAGTGTGGACCCACCCTTAGAGTCTTTCAGAGGTGAAGATGGGCGATTTTGAATTTGACATATAATTGATAATATCTCTGGTGGAAGCTGGGCCAGTGTTGTGGTACAAGTCGGATGATATTTATGAAGATAGGATCGAAACAAAAAAGGCATGGACAGAAGTTTGTACTTGTCTTCAGGTAGACTTTAAAGCTCTAGGAGATGATTAAAAACTGCTGTTGGTGATTATTTCCATAAGTTATTGAACACAGCTAATTGAAGTTCATACAAACTTATCTTTTTATTTTACGTACTGTACTGTCCTTATTTTGTACATTTGCCAGGGAAAGGCTCCAACATCTGTTACAAAATAATCGGCGACTTTATTTCTTACATTGTTCGTTGTTAACCCCCCACATACTGATTGTGCCTCAGGTACATGTTCAAGACCAGTCACTGTCACAGCGTCCTCAAACTTATAACCATCTCTCTCGCGAAAAAAAATTATGCGGAATAACAGAGGCCGAGGGAAATGTCTACTGCACATTCTGGACCGACATTAAACGGTTGCTGGAAAATTCTCCATTTATTGCTCAAAATTCCAAATGCACATTCCACATACCTTCGTGCTGTGCACATGCGATAGTTGTACACTCTTTTTTTTAACACTTAGGTTAGATCTATAAAAAGGTCGAAGTATATTCCTGTTTAGCGCCAATCCCTCATATCCTACAAAACAACAAGGTACACTTGGACCATCTGTTCCTGAAAGAGGTCTCAACTTGGGTAATTCCAGCATATTGGTCTGAATTGATATCTGTAACGTAGATCCCTAAAAATAATCACGGTATTTTCCGTACACTACCAGTGTCAGCATACATAAGTCGGTAAGTTATTGCATACCATGGCCATTAATACCACGAGAAAAAAAATCCTTGTAACAAGAGAACATCGAGCCACTGTGTTCCGGTTTGATTACTCGAATGTGTTTCCCATCGACGGCCCCTAAGCAAAGAGGGAAATTAGCTGTTCTTTCGAACTCCAAAGCAGTCATTTCCTACTGCACTTGTAGGTTTTGGAATATATTTTGGACTCATAATAGACCAAATAGTAAGACGTACTTCTCTATCTTTCTTGCTGTTGAGATTCCAATCTGATAAGAGAAATGTAGTTCATAAAAACCTGCATCCACTCGCTAGATATCTGAAGAAAGGAATTCTGTAATTAATAATTCTCGTAATCACTTGTGCTATCATTAAAACACACTCCAGCTCCTATCTTCTAATTTTAGTTACATTATTTTGCGTTTTTAGGCAAAGAAGTAATAAAAAGGAAAGGCAGCGTCCCAGACTGCTACGTAAAGTCATGTAATAAACAAAAAGAAACAACTAAGTCCGGTGCGAGGTCGTCTACAGCTAGAAAATATGTATGTAAAGATCAGCTTAGATTCCTATCGAAATTGATCAATGAAAGGCCGACAGTTTATCGGCGGACAATATGAAGGAGTCTCAGGTTACTGCAGTCGAACAAAATAGAATGATATGAATAATTTCTCCCAAGAAACTCACTTCCTTTTATTTAATCATCAGAATTTTCTTTTAAAGCATACACAAACATCACCTACCTGATTGCAACAGCCAACGTTTCTATACGTTGAATGCAGTTCCACATTTTACTGGTATGACGCTGAAGACTCTTCTTAAATCAGTGATGTAACTCGTCGAAAGACGAAACTGACATTCGAAAATACTGACCAGCCTCGTGGTCTAGTGGTCAGAGTCTCTGACTACTAATCATGAGGTCCCGGGTTCAATTCCCTGAAGGGGAGGATTCCCGCAGTGACCATGGTCTGTGTAGGTTAGTAGAATTTAGGTTTAAGGGCCCTCCTGGCACTACATCTTCCTCTATCACCACTCACATCATCGGGACAACGTAACTGCGCCTCATGGGCGTCCCAACCTCAGAAGTCGTTTACACTCCTGCCATGCCCAGGAGGGAGGACCACGAAGTCCACAAGGACATGTGGTGGCATTGGACAAAAAAAAAAGAAAAAAGAAAAAGAAACAATCGAAAATACTATAAAAACTTGTTTTCCTGATCTCGTATGTCATCAAGTAGTCGGTAAAAGGCACCGAAATCTTCCCTTCTGTAATTATTTGATAAAGCCGATGCAACCTGTTACGTCTACGTTTACGACGGTACAACAAGAACAGAGCAATAATTCAATTACGATCCATTGCAGATCACTGTGCATGCACGACTGCTTGGTCGCAGCGTTCTTGGTCTTTCGACCGGCCGGTTAGAGCCGGAGATGTTATTAAAAGCTCCTCGTTGCGTTCTCTACTGTCCGGTCAGCTCCCGGCCAGTCGAAAACCGGAACATCTGAACGAGTCTTTAAGACGTGGGTCTGAGGCCGTTCGCTCGCTGGGATGCGGATGTTAATCCCGCCAAGAGACACGCATGTTTGTCTCTTGTGAGTGCTGTGTATAGCAACCACGGTGCTTTACACAGCTCAAGCTGGATTTAGGTCCATTGACAGAATGTTTTTTTCTCTATTTGAATTCGCACTTTACATCTGTTGGCAACGGTAACGTGTATTGAAGGTTATCGTCATTGTGGACATTCCTACTGAAACATTAAGAACTGTTCCTCAGCCGCTCCTTTGTTTCAGAATCTTAAAAGGTTTTCCTTAAAATCCTGGGATCTTGGCTTTTGTAAGTGTCTTATGAATGACATTTATCCTTTTGCTGTTATTCCAGGTAAATCTTGGTAACGAGTGCAGTTTTGCGTTATGTTGGAAACCACAGTTGATCTCTGTAATTGTAGGGACTGTTGATTTGCAATTTGCTGTTTTAAAATATCCAGGCTCCGGACATTTCTGGCATTTTGATCCGTAACATTTCTTGCTCCCTTTCCCTTTGGTTCCATCTCATCAGATAATAGCGTACAAAACTTTTCAAGTTGACAATGGTCTTCCGCCCTCTATCCGTGCCACAGTTGGTTTTCCTGTGATTTACATGCCGGGGAGTCGTATAACATGCACTTACTGCCTTGTCATGTAACACTGCCATGCAACAAAGAAAGAGCACATGACCGGAGAGTTTCGGTTACTAAGTCGTCAGGACTACAGCTTGGGCCAAAATTGTCTTAATAGATGGAACTTGCGCAACCTATCTTGGTAAAAAATATAAGAATCAGTTGTCCGCTTTTATGAACTTACGGGTTTGTTGTTAAATTGCCCAATTCCTGGGCTGCTGAGAGTCCAGTGTAAGTTTGAAGGTGAATGGAAGGTCCCAAAGGGCATGTAAGGAGGAGAAAGTGCTGCATTTTGCTTTGATGTTCCTTGAACACCGCTCCTGATATACGTAAACACTACAAAGTACTCAAAATTAATTAAATCTGGCCTCTGGATAGAAGGAACAGGGAACGTTCGAACGCTTTCAATTGAACGTAAATTTATGTCGTGTTTGTACTAATTGCTAGGCAGGTGTCTGATGTCCACATTCACTTCTCGTAGGATCCATGTTAACATTATTCTCAGTTTTGCTGTTTGTATTTTTCCGGCAAATACTCCATATACATTCTTTATCAGTTGTCCATCAATTCGTTGATTCTTCAATTAGTTAATGCAAAGATTCCTTCACGAAACGCTTCATGCATTCATTCGACTAACAGCTTGTCCACCCAGCCATTAACCCATTCATTGATGAGTTTATTCGTCCATCCGTGAAGGAACTCATTATTTCCATTATCGGTCTGTTCATGAATTAATCGATCCATTCATACATCAACGAAGCTAGCTGCTGTAGTGTAGCATGCTTCTGATGTTACGGTGCGAATCTGATTTTCCGGATGACAGGCATGCTGTGAAGGCCTGTCCTGGACAGTGGCCGCACTGTCCTGCACCTGTTGTGGTGTGTCATTTGTGTGCAAGATTTTACGTGTGGTGACATTCCGGCTGTCCACGTTGTCGTGTAAATCTATAATCTTATATTTAATGTTTTCCATCCCGAAGTGTTATAACATATAAATACAAAGCGTCAGTCAATAGCACAACATTTTATTTTGTATACAATAAAAATAGTATATTGTCAGGGCGACATGTTTATACCTTTATTAGGTCATCTTCAGGCCCTCTGGGAAAGCAGATCCAAGAGCTATCTATATTTCAGTGCATTGTGGGATCCCAGATGCTTACAGATTGTGTTATATGAGGTGAAATACATAAGTTTGTATATAGTGAAATCTGTGTGACGGTCTGAGCATTAAAAGGTTTGGTTTTAGTACAGTCTTTTATACACAATTGGTTTTAATACACCACCATATCAGATAGTTTTTAACCTTTCAATCCTGAGACCGCTACACAGAGTTCAACATATACAAAGTTATGTATTTCGCAGTCATATAACACAATCTGTAAGCATTTGGGATACTAAAATGCATTGAAATATAGATAGCTCTTGGATCTGTTTTCCCAGAGGGCCTGAAGATGACCTAATAAAGGTCGAAAAATGTCACCCTGACAATATACTTTCCTTATTGTATAGAAAATAAAATGTTGTGTTATTGACTGACACGTTGTATTTATATCTATAGTATTATATAGTTACTTGCTTCCTTACTTCATGGAGTAGGGTCCTCCTTGAGAAGCTAAGCGGTCCTCAGTTAGCCAAGAAATTCTTCGCATTTTATGGAACCCGAAAGTACATAGCTGCGTTTTCAAGTACCCACCACCTGTCCCTGACCGGAGCCTGGTCAATCCCGTCCATACCCCCCCTCCCACCATCCCACTTCCTGAAATTCCATCTTAATACTATCCTCCTTTTTACACCTGGATTTTCCAAGTGGTCTCTTTCTTTCAGGTTTCCCCATCAAATCTTATAAATATAGCAGACAGAATACACAGCCAGTGGCATGAAAGAAGTAATAAGTAATGCAAAAAATTTTAATATCAAAGATACAAAACAACAGCGATATCCTTATTAGAGAAATCGCATTTTACACCAGTGTTTCCCAGCCAGGGTTCCGCAAAATTTTGTACGGATTTTCGCTAGAAATCGTGGAAAAAGTGCATAAAAGTTTTAAATAACGCGATAAGTTCCAAATATCCCTCGAAATATCGCAGGGAATTTTTGTGCAACAGTTGGCACTACTGAGTAATCGCCATGCACTACGAACTGCCGCTTCGTTTTGTGGCGTGTAAAGGTTTCCGTAGGTAGGGGTTGCCGGAGATATGAAATATTATTTTAGGGATTCCTCCGTGGATGAAACGTTGGGGAACATTACTTGAGCCAGATAGCTCATCTAAAACACATCACTGGAGATATTATCTCCGTGAAAATACATAAATAAAATTGAGTCTACGTAACAGGAAATTCTCTTGGTCAAGTGCGTTTCATCTTCCTCTGTTTGTTAGCAACAAAAGACCTTTATTATCTAACGACAATTTCATAGGTCTTTTGTATGGTTCACTTTGTTGTGCTTATGTGTTTCTTATCTATTCACTGTCGTGTTACGTTTTATTGTCTTGAATATCCTACATTAACGGGTTTGGACGCCTTGTGTTGTGTGAGTTGTCTATGATGTTCACCGTGCCCTGCTGTTTGTGGTGTTGGCAACTTCGCTGTTCGGATACTGTCCGTTTTATTTTGGTGTTGGTTATTCCTCTTGTTGTTGGATCACCTACAACCTGTACCGGGAAACTTTTCCGGGCGTAAAGCGGTCATCTAGCGCCGAATTTAGAATTGCGTGGAGCTGTAAATCTACTACACCTGTGTGCCGTCAGGGCGTGTTACTGGGAGAACTTCACCCTTGGCTCTGCACCCTTGTTGGCGGTTAGTTTTGTGATGCGAGCTGCTTGTGTGGTCGTGCGGGTGGTGAGTAGGTGTTGGATGTCTGTCGGTGTGTACGTGTCTGTCTGTCTGTCTGTCTATATCTATCTATCTATCTATCTATCTATCTATCTATCTGTCTGTCTGTCTGTCTGTCCGTCTGTCAGCCCGTCCGTCTGTCAGCCCGTCCGTCTGTCAGCCCGTCCGTCTGTCAGCCCGTCCGTCTGTCAGCCCGTCCGTCTGTCCGTCCGTCCGTCTGTGTCTGTCCGTCTGTCAGCCCGTCTGTCAGCCCGTCCGTCCGTCGTGCCGTCTGTCCGTCCGTCTGTCCGTCCGTCGTGCCGTCTGTCCGTCCGTCCATCTTTCCGTCCGTCCGTCCGTCTGTCTATCTCTCTATCTTCCTATCTGTCTATCTATCTCTCTGTCTGTCTGTCTGTGTGTCTGTCTGTCTCTTCTGGCTTGTGACAAATATACAGTTGTAGTGCTCCGCCCTTTTTTTCTGTGACTCATGTGAGGATCACATCAAACAGTTTTTTCTTTTAACTATATTGGAAGATACGGCTTGCACGAACTAGGATGATATTAAAATGAATTATAGAGAAGCAGGAAAAGTGGATGTGTAGGAAATTTAAGTGTTTCGGGTTATTTTTTGTATGAAGTTATAGAATATCTTGTTCTGTGTTGTCGTATAATATTAGTTTGTCAATTACACAAACAGGAACTTCTTTCCTCACGAAACATGTACTGTTGTCCACTGACAAGAACAACTTTGACCTTACCATCTTAGGTAGGGCCCCTTTTCTCCGGTATAGTTTTGGGGGAAACCATGCAGTTGCTCTCAGAAATATCTTTGTCACTGCTTCTGTCTCTTGATACTGGTAGTCCGTCTCTTTAGGTTTTCAATTAACAACAAACCTGAAGTCAGATTTACGCGCAGCTGTGAACACACAACGCTAAAAAATAAGTTTTAAGTCGCATGTACAAGACACAACCGAAGTTTAGCCAGTTAATTTTTTTTTACTGGAATACATCGATTAGCCTTCTGGTCATAAATATCTAACGGTCTGGCTTTCCCCTGCGCCGTTACTGCCAAGGTAAAAACAGTTTTCTTTAGTGGACGAGAGTAGAAGGCTAAATGGGATCAGTGGTTTGTTCGTAGGCGCTGTTCACCCTTGATATTTTAATCGTATTGTGTACTCTGCGGAGGGAGATTGAACTTGCGATACTACATGATGCTTAGTGCGCTTCATCGATCATTTACAAACATCTGATATTACAAAACATATTTAATACACCAGCAGATGACGACGGCAGTAGTTTAGCAGTGTCAGAATATTACTTAGGCAGTGGGCCTTGTTGAGATTATCTCTGTTATATTATTTATGGTTTATTTAACGACTCTGTCAATAGTCTCAAATTGTGTCACGATGGACGATTGGGTAACTGTGAATAATGAATTGGGCAGGATGCGAAAGGACGATCGGGGCCATCGTTCATGTAATACCACGCAGTTTGACAGATGCGACTGAGGAAAACTGAGGATATCCTGGATGAGTTCAGCCGACCTCTCATCCATGTAATGAAATTTGGGTGCGGATGTTACTGCCTTTTGAATGAAAGGTTCAGTTTCTTGTCATTTCGGATGACGGTAAGCTGCTGTCCAACGGTGTTACATTGTGTTATGTTACTGTATGTCATGTTATGCTCGACACAAGTAGTCCACATTATGTCAGTAGGTGAGGAACATTGAAAAGTTTCTTAACATCATCATATTCGAAATGTTGGACTACTAGGATTCGCCGCCACGTACCTTGGTAAATGCATGTCAAAGTTTTTGATTAATTTGCTGAAGTTCTTAAACTCAGAAGAAGGATTTGGCATGTGTTTCCGAAATGTCTTTGCCTAAGCACCAAACTACACTGTGTCTCATCCCATAATAATGACATTCTTTTATTCACCGACATGAGAACTGCACTTTTCATTCTGATATTGTGTATGGTGTATGCTTATTTATATACGTCTGTATCTGTGTATAAAGGTATATATGTATGTATGTATGTATGCGTGTATACATGCATGTATGTATTATGTATGTGTGTATGTATGTATTATGTATGTTTGTATGTATGTATGTGTGTATGTATGTATGCGTATATGCATGTATGTATGTATATATGTATGTATCCGTGTATGCATGTATGTATGTATGTGTGTATACATGCATGTAAATATGTATATATTATATATGTATGTATGTTTGTATGTATGTATGTTTGTATGTATGTATGTATGCGTGTGTGTGTGTATGCGTGTATGCATGTGTATATGTATGTATGTAAGTTTGTATGTATGTATTATGCATGTATGTATGTATTATATATATATATATGTATGTGTGTATGTAATTATGATCCCATTGACCGCTCCCCCTTGTTTTTTTTCTGATTTTTGTAACGTCAACGTACGGCAGGATTACAAAGACAGTTCCGCCATAATTTATTTACAAGCTCGGAAAAACATTTTCTGCTTCGAGTTTTATGAGTCTGTCACTGTTTCATGCATTATTGTAAACCTGACTGTTTTTTCCTATATTGTCATAACATTTGTGCGAAATAAAACGTGCAAGACACTTAACATCTGTTGCAACCTCCGATGTTCTGTACTCTTCGGTACCAGTCACATTTAAAATAATTGATTCCGAATGTTAATTTAAACCTTACACTTCAATGGAACATTACATTCTACAGGTAATTACACCCCGCAGCCTCCCTCTTTCACCATTGCCTTATTTGAAAGACTTGGGATTCTCACTGTGGTTTTGCTGAAGATTCAGATCTTCTGCGATGTTACACCGTGCCAATTGATAATATTTTCCGACGTTTCGCACGATCGTAGAAAAATCTTCCTCAAGAGCAGACACGAAAGCAGGAGTGACTTTGGGACAGCTTGCTCCAATAAATTGAGGCAGAAAGCTACTGCGATTAACTGGGATCTGCCAATCGATACGGTGTTATATCCCCTAGTACTTAAACTGTGGTGATTTTATACCGTAGATTCTTCTGATAGCCGTTAGTTTCCACGGAAACCAAATGAAAGTCACAGTTATTTGTGACTGAATATCATATATGTTTTGTAAGTATATTTGGTTTATGTAAGTTGGGTAAGGTTTGTCGTAGCGAATTCACTCTCATTTCAGTCGCTCGACGCTTCTGTACTTTGAACTGCTGATAGCTTCCTTTTAACCACCACATAAATACACATATGGAATATATGGTAGGGGATGTTTTTTGCCACATATTCACGTAAACGCCCAGTTTTAGAAGTAGGTCAAATGGTGTGTGTTGTTTACATTCATGATAAAGCCTTAAAATGCACCAGAAAATTGCACTGCAGCTTCACAATTCGTGCCACACCCAACTGCTGTGTGTAGCTCACACTTTTATGTAGAGCTTCAAAGTTGCAGTAAACATAGAAGGCCTTCTTAGTTTACAGTCGTTATGAAAGCTCAAAACGCGTCATCAGAATTCGCAGGGGTATGTTTGGTATTTATGTTTTTGCTAACCCAGACACACCCTTTTGTGACAAGTGGAACCCCGTAGGCGCATGCACAGTCGCGCACCGCACACCGACATAAGCCAGACGCAGCTTTTTTTATATCGGTGTGCGCCGCCGATAGAGGAAACTTAAAAGTAATGTGTTATTATAAAAGTTCGATGTATTCTGCTTAATCATTCAGTAAAGTGATTGGCTATAGATTGACAAAGCAGGGTTTAAATATTTTGTAGGTGTAGACTTTTTTTCTCTGAGCTACTTTCCAGTCCTCATTGGACTGCATCCAACTTCATACCCAATGGGAACGAGGGAATATTTCCACCGACTTAAAGCGCTGACAGCGTGAAGTGGAGCCGTACCTCCAGTACTATATGCCTACTTAGCCAGGCACGAAGACCGCTTTATCTTGGATATTTATTGGGCGATTACAACAGGAAATAAGAAGATACGTATGTTTTACGTCAGTAAATAATTATTCCTTTTGAAGTGTCTGTGTTTTCGCTGTCCTGAACACCACTGCAAGTAGAAGTACCTGTTCGTGTTTTTATTCTGACAGCCGTTGTTTATCATTTCCCGGCCAATATCCCGCTGCAAGTGTGGACGGTCGGATCAACGGACTGTGCTCATACGATAAATGATCCGACAGGAAATGGCAGCTGATAGTTGTTAATTAAAATATATACTTTATATGGTATAAATATTTGGATCTTTATATCAGAATAGTTGATTCTTGTAACTTTGTACGTCATTACCATTCATTTAAGGGTAGGATTTTATGTAAGATGTTTTATAAATTCAACACTTCCAACATTATCAAATCTCAGCGATAGAAGAATAGCATTATTAGTAAGAAAACACGGTATTTTTTTATGTAAGTGCAAATGCGAGTGATTGGCTCGGCTGATGGAGATGTCGGTTTGTACCTGTATAATACAAAATCTGCGTACCTGTTACTGAGTGTTGCAGATATTGCTGTCGTGTGCAGTTTTAGTGTCAGACTTTAATGCCACGTAGAATAATAATAATAACAACAATTTACGACTATCTACATTTGGAAGGTTTTGCGGTAAATTATTTCCATATACAAGTCAATGTGGTAACAAACAGTGTTAAGATAATTAGTTACAAAATATGTCGTGCTGCCTTAAATTAGAGATAACTTTTCCAGTCTTGTTACTAGATCGCTCATATTTCTGCTTCATCTATAGTGTGTCTGCTCTTTAGCTTAACGTACTGGGAAGAATACAAAATAATATAAAGAAAAACAGAGGTTTCGTGAGGTAAAAGGAAAGCAGGTTGCTCTCTGACGTAACGAACATAAAAAGAGCCATGAAATTACAGGCGGAGACGCCGACGAATTTTTAGATTGTCCCTTAACATTAGTTTGTCTGAATTTTATCTGACATAGCTTTTTGCAATATTCCATCACTTTAATAGATTTGATTTTGTTGTTATCTATCCCAGCTCTGTCAGTATTCCTCAATTTTGATCAAATTTGATTTTATTGTTTTCTAGTCCAGCTTTTTCAATATTTCAGTCACTTTGATCAAATTTAATTTTGCTCCGTGAAATTTAGTAAACTATCTATCTTAGGTCTGTATTGCAGGTTTGAGCGACGACTTTAAAACGAAATATTTTCGTTTTAAATACTTTGCGAACACCTGGTTTAACGTCCAGATTACTGTAATTTATGACGTCATTTTCGATTGAACTGTTACGTCGTCTAGACATCAGCTTCAGAAAATGGGGTAATTATTGTTCTGCGAGCGTTGTTGCATTGCAACAACCGATAAATCATAACGAAATCATTGCAGGGGCCATTCATTTACAACATAACACGTGCCCGTTCCGCATCTGGGTTAGCATCAAATCCCTTTTTTGCATACGACTACAAAGTGTAACAAGTCTGTGAATAGTAGAATATCAATACACTCTAATCGATTATTTACGCCATATATATATATATCTGACTGCGCAGAAATTGTATATGAATTACTGTTGCTACATAATAATACTGTGTGTGAAACATTTTTACACAAATGTGAAGTGTCGACTGGATATTTATCACTGGGGCGCCGGTCTGGCGGTGACTGGGCGAATACGTGACAATGGACAAAAGCCTCAGAATTTTCTTTTTAAACAAGAAATAGGAGCAGCCCCAGTTACTTCCACATTTTCTTCCACACCACGTTCCTCGAGGAGGCCATTATTAGAAATATAATATAATAATTATACCATGCACTTATTAGAAAATTACAGTATTTATTAATATAACTAAAGCAGTAATTAATAATAATTTGTGTAAGACTCCAAGAACTTATTTTGCTCTTCAAAATTCCTTTGGGCACGCGAAAGGATTTCTTCGAAATTTATGGACAATTTGGGCACGCACTTTCCAAAATTTTCACCAGCCCTGTTGTAGTGAAATCACCCCAATTCTACCGGATGGGTGGGTTGCAAGGTCGGTCTTTATGGTTTGGAAAGAGATAAGTCTCTTGTCCCTGCCTGGAATGTAACCTGTCAACATGTATCCTACTTACTACACTGGCGTACGTTTGTTTACTAATTAATTAATATTGAAACCAACCAATTATAGCCCCAGTTTCATTGTGGTTTCTTCTGTCCCACACACATGGCTCCTAGGATGGTTGTCAAGGTTACAGTGCACAGATACACTTGTTGCGTTTTAACATTAATGCCCCGTTGTAATGCCCTTAAGTGACAACACATGGTAAAGTTATATTCCTTTACTGTTGCCATCTGACGGTTCTGATTCTCTCAACTGAAGTCTAAAATACGCCTCCTGATCTTCCCTTCAGTCAGTTGTTGTCACTTGCGCTGTTCATGCACACCAATCTATGGCATTGTTTACTCTTTTTCCTCATGGAAAAAACACGTTATTTTTAACCATATTATAGTTATTTGAAGTTCTGCCCTACTGTTTTAGTAGCTTACCTTGTTTTCTTCGCCTGGCTTTGATTCCTTTGTTTCATTTTTGTTCACAGTGCTGTCGAAAGTCTATACGGAACTGCACTCCTTACCTGTAGTATTCATGCTTTGTTGCTATTGCGTACTAAGGCTGTTGATTTTAGCCTGTAGTTCTTGAACATGAATCGTGTACCTGTTTTTTGTTGCTGTTTCTTTCTTCACCTGGTGCCTGTTCTATGTTCCGTCTGTAGTTGGTTTCGGTAGTTTCAAAATTTCTGATGATTCAATAAATTTGTTCTGTTTGCATTACAAATTGTTTTACCATGCACTGTAAAACACGAGTGTACTCGTATTGTACGTAAAGTTTCAGATTTTGGCCTTCCAGTCTGTGACAGTGTAGACCCTTGCAGTTGGATGCTGTACTTTCAGAGGAACAGGCTGCCGTAATGTGTAAGGCTCAAGGAAATGGTCCAACGTGACACATGATTGACTGTCATGTTCAGGAATCAAGGATTGGCTCTTTTGTGACCCTTTAGAAACTAAGCCTTAGATCCGCTACATGAGGCAGCATGCTCGTCTGTAAAGCCAGTATCCATCCACCAGACTCTACGCTGTTGAAACGCATAACACTGCTGGGTGAACAGTCTTCGCCGAGAAAACTGAAGTGCTGGCAACGGGACGTTTTGTTTGATATAGAACTGATGACATTTGACACTGTTACATTTAGTTTGATTTAGAAGTGCTAGCACAGTGTCATTTGGTTCCATATAAAAGTGCTGACTGTGACATTTGGTTGGATATAGATATACTGATGCTGTGACATTTATTCGATATAGTAATGATGATACTGTGGCTTTTTTCGATATAGATCATTTCGATATAGAAGTTCTGACAGTCGGTATAGCAACTTGCTACGGGCTGGACAGTCTGGGAATCGAGTCCCAGTGGGGGGCGAGATTTTCCGCATTCGTCCAGACCGGCCCTGGGGCCTACCCAACCTCGTGTAGAATGGGTACCGGTTTTCTTACACGGGGTAAATTGGCCGGCGCGTGGTGTTGATCAGCCACCCCATTTAGCGACGAGGTTAATTGAAGAGAAGATCTATATCTGTACTCCCCCTCTGAGCCTTCATGGCCTGTTATAGAGTGAACTTTTTTTTAACTTTCATACAATTTATGACCCTGTGACATTGAGTTCAGTTCTGGTTTCACGGTCATCATGTGTAAGCATATGTAGGAACGGTACGAGTTGTGCATAGAAAAAACAGTTGATTGTGAATGGTACATCTGGAGGGACATTAGAGGCAATGGTCGTGGCCTGACGTCATATTCCTTAGTGTGCGTGGAGTGACTGGTGAAAACTATGAATAATAAATAGAAGAGCAACCTTCGGGACCGAGAATCGAAGCCAGAGCCCTAATAAAATGAAAAAGGGTGTCTAAATACATACTTAATATTGTGCCTTAAGGTCACCCTACTCCGTATGTAAGTGCACAGGTTAAGTAGTGTTGAATATCTGTATAATTGCGGATGATGAATGTGAAGGGATATGGAAGAAAGCGGTAATTGCTCACCAGACTTTCCAAGCATTTAATCCGAGGGCCTAAGGAAAACAAGGAAACTCTCAATCAGGATACTTTGCCTGCAGGTAAGGGATCGAATCTCAGTCTTCGGCAATATGCAGCAGATGTGGTAGGCACTATACGTGGAGTTTCGGCGTTTTATCCGAAGGAATATTGATAATTAATAGTTTGTTATGCCTAAAATGTGTTTATGTGGAGTACAATGAGGAGATAGTGCGATATTATGCAGCCGTATCGACTGTCTGCTGCTGCACTGTGCTTACTGACGTTTTTTTATTATTCCGTGCGGGATGACGCGACGGCATGCCTGTTAAATAACGCATTCATTGATGTACCTGACGTGGAGTAACTTCACTGCGTAAGGTTTCACAGACTGACCTGGTCTGTATGATTTTCCTCAGTCTATTGCACAGACCGGTGTCGTATACAAGTTAGGAAGTGCCCGCAGAATTCAAGGCTCTTAGCGCTTTCGCTCTGTTATTTTCTGTACATGTTAAATTCAATAATGATGCGCGTGAAACACTGAGTGCTTTGTTACACACCGAAAGATTTGTCCGTTGCACAGCAACAGAGGTACAGTCATTCATCATCGAGATATGCTAAATGGAGAGCTTTAAGGTAGAGATATCTCTGAAAACGTCGATTCTTGAGCTTACAAATACCATGCTCGATGCTCAACTATTTCTTCAGCTCCAGCATATATCTTACAGAGAACACTCAATTCTGAAAATCAGTCATGGCGAGAGTTTATGAACGCACGTAGGCTAGCATGTAGGGTGCCTTTTTTGCAGTTTAAAATTAATCGGTATGTGTAAAAATTTCTTTAAAGTACCATATATGAATTTTCCTGAAAATCGGTCTGGTGGAGTAGGTCAGTACAGTGCAGACAGGCGGACGGATGGACGAGCGGGCGGTGAGACATGACGCAGTTACACTCGCCTGTCGTACTTGCTATACCCGCACCCATATTACAGGACATGATTTCCTGTCGCTGCTTCGCACCAAACTGCGACGTTCCATTCTGCAGAACGTCAATCGGCAGAAGGCCTGCTAACATCAGTGAAGATCTCCAGTAAGTAATAACTACGTAACTAACGAATGTTATGAATATAACACCCATCTTGGGAATATGAAAACACCAAAATTAGTCAAGAAATTCTCCACATTTTATGAAACCGGAATGTTCATTACCGTATATATAAAAATCAGGTATTGGTCTTAATCTAGTGCCAGACGAATCAAGTCTACATCCTCCCATCCTGGTTTTGAAAGATATATTTTAATATTATCCTCCTCCCTGCGCCTAAGTCTTTCAGGTCTTTCTTCAGATTCTTCCACCATTCTCCCATGCGTGCCATTTGCCCCTGCCATCTCATCGTCATTGAGTTGATCATCCAGACTCTCTGTAGTCAGGATGAACAATTACGAAGTTCCACATTATGCAGTTGTCTCCAGTTGCCAGTTTCTTCGTCCTTTTAGAGAATCGTAAGCCCACCATTTGTTAGAGTGGCTTAAAATAGGTGTTTAACATGTAGTGATATCCTTTCATATATGGCACTAAGATGGGCTGAACATGTAGCTAGCATGGAGGTAACAAGATATGGATTTAGAAGTGTGTTTTGTGGGCGTCCATTGGAGAAACCATTCCTTATAGCTGGGATTTGGGGTTCTTACGGAAGAGATAATTAAAACACAATTGTTCTGACTTGCGAAAACTTGTCTTTTTGTTAATATGCGCAAATCGTACGAAGGGATCTGTTCTCGTTCCCTCTGGGTACCTTATTTTGAGAAGGACATTGGAGACTGTGAGGTTCGGAGCTGGCTGTTAAAGTAGCAGGGTTCTTGCCAGTGATATGCTTTGTATCTGCTCTGCGACAGCGGGGCTTGTCTAACATTTGCATTTTGGTACTGTGTTCTGGCAGCTCAGTTTTTGTTGAACGTGTACGAGGTTCGAACAGCGCGTGGGATATGAACTGTGGACTTCGTAGAAACATAATCTGTTTCTAAGAACAGCGTAACAGGCAAGTCGCGCATATGACGTAGAAGATGAAATGTCGTTCGCCCATGTGATGTGAAAGTTAGCATCTTGAATGCTTATCGGGTTACCGGCGGTTTAAACCGCATTGTATTATTGTTTCTCACAGTCTGTCAGGTCCGAACGCCGGTACAGTTGGTCGGCTTTAAAAACGGCCAGGATTGCTACATATCCACTTGCACAACGATATAGTTAAGGTCAAAAGTGGACCCCATGTGATGAAAGTAAAACTTTGCAAGAAAATACCAGTTTTGTAAAGACCACAGCTGGTGCCATAATACTCGAGCGCAACAAATATTCGACTAACTAGCTATGCTCATTAACTAAGGTTCCCTAGCCTGTAACTGTTGTATTAATAAAGCTCTTCATTTTTGGGCACGAAGCAGCACTTCTACTATGGCTAATTTGCAACAGATGGCCCAAGATCTAGTCAGATGCTGTTAGGGGATCAACAGACGTGCAATAGCAATGACACTGGAAACGGGGTCCCGCGAAAAATGTGGTGCCGTCAATATTTATTAAAACCAACTAATTGCACATACTTGTCAAACCATTTAAAACCACATTATTGGATTAAAATGGATTTAAAATATCTCCTACATGTTTCAATCCCTCTATGGGATCATCCTC